>Ga0187827_10001065_pt1 | contig 41288 bp, 37 predicted proteins | sample ETNtaG_39_FD_167969 | JGI IMG/M metagenome (GOLD analysis project Ga0187827, IMG submission 167969) | Marine microbial and viral communities from oxygen minimum zone, Eastern Pacific Ocean - ETNP2014_SV_150_PacBio MetaG (Illumina Assembly) | ecosystem: Environmental > Aquatic > Marine > Hypoxic...
GCGGCATCCGGTTGGCGAGAATCCGGTTGAGCCAGGCCTCGGCACCAGAACCGGTGACCTCGAACTTGGCCATGGGTGTCATCTCGAAAAGCCCCGCGGTTTCTCGTACGGCACGGCACTCGGCACCGATATGAGGCATAGAGTTGAAAGTACGATAACTCCAGATGTCTTTAGCCTCGCACCCTTCGGGCGCAAACCACAGGGGTATCTCCCAGCCATATACGGCACCCCAGACAGCACCCGCAGCATTGAGCCGGTCATAGCAGGGCATGGTCTTCGCCGGGCGGGCCTCGGGCCATTCGTAACCGGGGTAGTGGATGCCGAAGTTGTGGCCGAAGGCCTCCTTATTCTTGCGGCCGGTGTACACCTTGTTGGCATAGGGCCCAAAGCGTCGTGGATCAACCTCGCCAAGGTCGATGTGAGGTTCACCGTCCACGATCCAGTTGGCAAGCTCTGCACCCAGGCCTCCACCCATCAGTAGCCCGCCGGTAAAGCTTTCAGCCAGCCACAGGTTGTGTTTACCCCAGGCGGGCCCGCACAGCGGCAGGTTATCGGGTGAGGTGCAGATCGGACCGCGCACGTTAGCCTGGATTCCGACTTCGCCCAGCACGGGCACCAGGTCGAGTGCGGCGGCCCAGTTGTCTTCGACTGCTTCCATGTTTTCAGGCAGCAGATCGGCGCCGAACCATTCCGGTACACCATCGCGCGCAAAGTGCTCAAGTTTGCCCGGGCGTTCGTATGGGCCGAACATCAGGCCATCGCGCTCTTCACGCACGTATCCGTTGATGGCCTCATTACGCAGCACCGGCATCTCGGGCAGGCCCTGATCTTTGCGGGCCCGTACTTCGGGCACGGTTTCAGTGACCCAGTACTGGTGCAGGATAGGAAAGCAAGGCAGGTCGAGGCCGAGCATGTGTGCGGTTTGCTGCACATAGTTACCGGTCGCCGTGACCACGTGTTCGCAGACGATGTCGCCCTGGTTCGAGCTGACCCTCCACTCGCCCGAGGGTAATGCGTCGATCGAATTGACCTGCGTGTTCAGATAAATCTTGGCGCCCAGCTGTTTGGCTCCTTTGGCAAGGGCCTGGGTAACATCGGCCGGAGCGATGTGCCCATCATCGCGGTTATATACCGCGCCCAGCAGTTGGGGGCTTCGTTGCATCAGCGGCCAGAGGTCCACGGTCTGTTCGGGTGTGAGAATCTCAGCGTGTATCCCCTGGGTCTGGGCTATAGAAGCGTAATTCAGATATTCGTCCATGCGATCGGCCGATTCGGCAATACGCAATTGACCACACTTGTGCCAGCCGATGCTCTGGCCGGTTTCTGCTTCCAGTCCTTCGTACAGATCAATGGTTTTCTGGATCAGCCGACCGAACTTGTAGGAGAACGAGTAAACGGGAATGAGACCCGCAGCATGCCAGGTTGACCCGGCCGTCAACTCGGTTCGCTCTAGCAAGCAGACATCAGTCCAGCCCCGGTGGGCCAGGCTGTACAGTATGTTGGCGCCAACGCAGCCGCCCCCGACAACAACAACGCGTGCATGTGATTGCATAAAATGCTACCTGAGTCTTTTAAGTTCGGATTGGGGATTCAGATTCTGTCACGGGGTTCTCGATTTCCAGCCCATCGTTCAGGGCAGTGGCAACTGGGCCAGTCGGCCCCCATCCACGGTATACACCTGGCCGGTTACAAACGATGCATCATCAGATGCAAGCCATGCAACCAGTGCCGCTACCTCTTCTGGCGCACCGGTGCGACGCAATGGGTGAATACCACCGATTTGCTTGCGAAACGCGACTGAATCCGGCATTGATTCGATGAAATCGACATTAAGATCGGTATCGATCCAGCCGGGGGCAACTGCATTACAGCGGATCCCCTCGGGCCCATAATCCACCGCTACTGCCCGCGTGAGCGCATGCAATCCGGCTTTCGAAGCGCAGTAGGCGGCATGCTTGGGGTTTGACCCCAGGCCTTCAATCGAACCGACATTGACGATCGCACCATGGCCCCGAAGGTGTGTAGCAGCGTGTTTAATAAGCAAGAAAGGAGCCGTCAGGTTAACGGCGAGAGTGCGTTCCCAGTCTGACAGCGGCATCTGCTCTACCGTGTTTTCAAGCATGATCCCGGCGTTGTTGATTAGTACATCGAGACGGCCCGCATGGCCGATCACCTGCTCGATCACCAGCGCGGGGACTTGAGGATCCAAGAAATCTGCCTCGATACTGTAAAAGTGTTCGGTGGGCGAGCGTTGCGCTGTAATCACCTCGTAGCCCTGTTCAGCCAGGCGTTTTGCACAGGCCAGGCCGATTCCCCTTCGACCACCCGTTATCAGTGCGACTTTTTCCATCACTCAGACAACGGGTTTTCCACCATTGACCTCGACCAGTGCACCACACATGTAGCGGGACTGGTCAGAAGCAAGAAAAATCACGATGTCAGCGATTTCATCAGGCCGGGCGATATGTCCAATCGGCACCGACTTGTTAAGTTCATCGATGGCATGTTGTGGGTCCAGACCCCGGGCCTCGAATCCGGAGCGCAGCATCGGGGTATCAACTTCATTGGGGCACACTGCATTGATTCGCACGCCCTGGTGCGCATGGTCATGCCCAAGACATTGGGTCATTGAAGCTATAGCCGCCTTGGACATGCAGTAGAGAGGATGATTGGGTCCGGGACGCACGCCCCAGCATGAGGCAATGTTCACGATCGCACCACCACCATTTTCAGCAAGCAGCGGTATCGCCGCCCGGCATATCCGAAACGGCGCTTCCACATTAACTGCAAAGGACACCGCATAGTCATCGTCGCTTGCCTGTGTGATCGGGCCGCGACGGATCACGCCGGCGTTGTTGATCACGATGTCCAGACCGTCCAGTTGCGTGGCGGCAGATTCTGGAAGGTTGTCGCAGAATCCGGGGTCGGTCAGATCTCCGAGAAAAGAAAATTCGCAGGCATCACTGTCAACCTGATCCGCACCAGCTACCACAGCTCCGGCACTTTGCAGCGCCTTGACAATGGCTTTACCAATCCCCCCGGCTGCGCCGGTTACCAGTGCTTTTTGTCCCGAGAGGTTCATGAATTCAATGACGCACTTTCTCCGATGCCATGGCTTCTTGCTCAGGTGGGCGCGGCATCGGTCAGTTCTCGTGGGGTCGTGTAGGCCGGATTATTACGTTGACGGTTAATCATCATTGTAATCTCACGCAGGGCGCCCAACACGCCATGAGTGGGGAGGGGGCACTGATCTTTTATGGCGTGGTGTAACTTAGGCAGTGCATGGAAGGGAACCTGGGGGAACATATGGTGCTCGATGTGGTAGTTCATGTTCCAGTACAGCACCCCAAGAAAAGGGTTTACCGTCATGGTCCGCGTGGTATGCCGGTGGTCTTTGATGTCCTGGGCCATCCCGAAATGCTGCGTTGCCAGAATCACGCCATGGGTTGGCGCACCAAAAACCCGGGGTAGTATCAGCATTACTACGGGCAGCCATGACTGGATCGCAACGGACCAGATCACCACGGCAAAATAGCCAAGCATATAAACCTGGGCTTCTATAAAAGCACGATGCATCTTCTCAGCAGGCATGCATGCTAGAGCATCTTTGCCCGGTCGGTGAATGGCGAGCAGGGCAGTTGCCTTTACGAAGTACCAGATACTCCCGATGTCAATAAGTTCCTTTATGACAAAGTCTCTCCAGGTCATCGGGTTGGTCAAAATGATTTCCGGGTCTTCGTCGACCATGGCAGTTCGGGAATGATGCCGGGCATGCACAAAGCGCAACAGGCAGGGCGTCTGCTGAACCATGAAACCAAAGATAAAAAGTACGGCCTCATTGAGGGTGCGGTTTCGAAATGGCGTGCCATGAGCGGCCTCGTGGACCACGCTCGTGGCAAAAACCCATATACCACCGTAAAGCAAAAACGCCGGTATGCTCCACAAGGTATTAACCAAGTTCAGGGCAAGTGCCGCGCTGATTCCCAAAAGAGCAACGAAGCAGGCGAGGTATGCCAGCCCATGCCAGTTGGTTCGCCGTGAAAGCGATTTCAATAGCGCCTGGTCTATCTCGCAGCGAAACCAATCGTTGAGTTGTTCAGTCATAAAGTAAGGCGGCACAAGTGTGATTGGGAAAACTATATCGTAATTGTTAGTGGCTTGATCAACTGGCCCAAGACAGTATTCATTTAGGCTAAGCAGCGGTGTTCCACCGGGGATCTTCAAAGCGCTGTATCTCAACAAGATATCCGTTGGGGTCTCGCAGAAACATCTGATAGATCCTGTAATCGGGATTGAATACTGGAGGTGTTTCGATAGGAATGTTCTTTTCTGTTAACGCTGCATGCCACCGGTCAACATCTTCAGTAACCAGGGTCAATATCACCCCATGCTGTTCAGGGGTCTTTTCTTTTAAACAGAATCCAAGATACCCCCCTTTGGCGATTTTGTAGATTCGACAGGTTTTCTGATCCAGTGCCAGGCTTAAATCCAGAACAGTCTCGTAGAACCGGGCAGTGCTTTCAAGATCAGCGGTCGGCAAGAACGTAACGCAGGCGTCAAATGACATACTCATAATCGTCTATCTACTTTTCAACCGAGTAGCACAACGTTAGCACACGAAATAAAAAGTAGGACACCGGCCGCGTGTCGCGTTGTGACAATGGTTGTTCTCCCAACGACTATGCCCATATGGATGAGGCCGGCGTGGTGGAACGTACCCGTACCAATAAAAACGGGGCAACTGCTCTCTACCCGGGTGCTTCCCGGGTCAGAGTTTAATGACAAGAGCGCGAGGTCGGGCCTAGTGGCGGGGTTCCGGGTTCTCGGTGTGCCCATCTACCGCAATAACCTGGCCACTGACCAACTTAGCCTGGTCGCTGGCCAGAAATACAGCCATATGAGCGATGTCTTGAGGTCCGACGAGTTTCCTCATGGACGAACCACTGGCATATTCATCCAGAATCTGTTCGGTTGTTTTCCCTTTTACTTGCGCCTCGCGCTGAGCTACGAATGTCATGCGTTCGCCTTCCACCGGCCCAGGACAGATTGCATTAGCCCGAATATTAAATGGGCCCAGCTCTATGGCCAGGGTTTTCATCAGGCCAATAACCCCCCACTTGGCGGCGGTATAGGGCGAGCGGTTAGCAAAACCAAATATGCCGGCTGTCGATGAAGTCATGATGATGGCGCCGGATTCTTGAGCCTTCATTAAAGGCGTTGCGTGCTTGGCAAAAAGAAAAGCCCCTTCCAGGCTGACTGAAACGCACTCGCGCCAGTCTTCAATGGCGATATCTTCAACCGGTGCTCCCGGGCCCGCGATGCCCGCATTGGAGCACAGCGTATCCAGCGAGCCCCACCGATCACGGAGCTTTGAAAAAAGATCTATAACGGCTGGCTCGTCAGTCACGTCAATACAACTTTTCTGCCAGTGGTCTGGGCACTCATCCAACGCTTGTGAGTCGACGTCAACAACCCAGATTTTGGCACCTTGCTGGTCGAAGGTTTCGGCTATGACACGGCCAATACCGCCGGCACCAGCCGTTACCAGAACCCGCTGGGTCATCGTGCAAGTCGCAGATTACGCTTTTCGATCCACCAGGGTTGTTCGCATATGCGGCCCAGAAATTCGACCATGACGTGGGCGCCCAGATACGCGGTGATGCCGGTGCCGACATCAAGCTGTGGGTTTACCTCCACAAAGTCAAACCCGATCACTTCTGTGCGTTGCGCAATGGCATCCAGGGTATCGCGCAGTTCGGCATAGGTCATGCCATTGGGTTCGGCGGAGACACAGCCCGGCACAAGAGAGATATCGAGCACGTCTACGTCAATGCTGACGTAGCACTTGGCACCCTGGGGTACCATGGTGGCCAGACCTTGGGGGCCCATTTCTCGAAATTGCGTCATCGTGACCACGTCGTTGCCTTCCACGATGGAGTCCTCGATCATTTTTTCAGAATGGCGCAGGCTCCGTATGCCAGCCTGGATCAGGTTTTTGACGTTGGGCATCGGTGAGATATGGCGAAAGGCGTGACCATTGGTGAACTGCAGATCGTGAATGAAGGGTGCGTAGTCCGTGTGTGCATCAAAATGAATCACGTAGATGTCATCTTTTATTGCTCTGACAATCGGGTAGGTGATTGCATGATCACCACCCATCACCACCAACAGATCGCAGCCCTCCCTGGCCTTGCGGGTCATTTCAGTGGTGTTGTCAAAGGTTTGTTTGATATCTGCAGGCCAGATATCGACATCTCCCAGATCTGCAATCAGACCCTGTGACATTTCTACGTCGAGGTACTGCTTTTTGTTCTCAGGGTCATAGTAGCCCGCACCGCCCTGGCCGAATCGAAGTGAATGTTCGCGCAGAGCCCGTGGCCCCATGCGTGAGCCCGCCATAAAGGGTGAGCCCTCATCAGTGGGTACTCCCATGACGGCGATCCCGGTATCCAGAGTATCGATATCTGTGCAGATGCGCGAACGCAAGAAGGAAGGTATCCCGACGAACGGCTGATTCAAACGAAAATCATCATCGACCATTTTTATTTCCTCTAATGGGTAATCTGATTATCATGCGAGTTGGGGCAGGTATTCCCCCGAGAATTCTGGTAATTGCCCATGATAAAAAGGCATCCTACACTACCTCGATTCATAATCAAATGCTGTGCAAGCCTGCTGTCGATACCATAATTGTGTAACAGCACGAGCGTGCCTGACGGAAAAATCTAAAGAGAGCCAGAAAGGAATAGCAATGAGTTATCAGTTTAGCAAGGCCCAGGAGATGGTCAACACCGAGCGTTACCCGATGGCGGATCTGGATTCTGGCGCTGGCAAGACCCTGGTAGAGACCTGCCGGAAGGAGTTCGTCACGAACGGACTGTGCATACTGCCTGGCTTTATCCAGCCTGAAGCATTGGAGGCGTTGGCGGATGAAGCCAACCAGCTGCTGGACGATGCCTATTTTTGTAACAGTACCCATAACGCTTACCTGACCGAGTCCGATCCAGAGCTTGCTCCTGATGATGTCACTCAACGCCAGGAGGCCACCTTCGTCGGATCGGTCGCCTATGATCTTCTGCCAGATGGCGGCCTTTTGAAACGGCTCTATCTTTGGGATTCGTTGAAGTGCTTCATTGGCGGTATTCTGGGAAAAGAGCCGTTCTTTCGGTTCGCCGACCCCTTGGGTGCCTGTTCAATAAATGTCTATGTCGATGGCGGAGAGCATGGCTGGCATTTCGATGAGTCCAAATTTACGATAACCCTGCTGCTGCAGCAGCCCGATGAGGGCGGACTATTTGAATATGTACCGCAGATCAGAGGCCTTGATAACGAGAAAGAGATTGTTCAGGGTGTCTTGGAGGGTAATCGGCAAGGCGTGATGCAGTTGCCGTTTACACCGGGTACGCTTCTGATCTTTGCCGGTGACCAGACTATCCATCGTGTTACCCGGGTGAGCGGCACGATACCCCGCCTGGTGCCGGTTCTATGTTTCGGAGAAACCCCCGGCCTGGTAAACAGCGAAGAAGTGCGAAAACTTTTTTGGGGGCGCACCGCCACCAACGGCTGACGACACCAATCACGGGCACGCCAGTGGGGCTATCTAAGGGAGGCACGGCCTATGAGTTGATTGGCCCGCCAGTCAAGCCGGTCGTTGATATCCAGGTTGACCCCAGCGCGCTTTACGGTTTTCGGCGTGACTCTTTTCGACACCGCGGCGGATAGGACTAGCGCTGAGCCGTGCTCTGGCCTACCTGTGGGCTCCGGGCACCCAGACTGTCGGAGACTAAACTGATGATCTCGAACATCACAGCGGCTGCTGTGTGTGCGGTGATCTGATTGGGCGAATCCTTGGTAGGCATCATACAGACCACATCGCCACCGATAATATTTTTGCCACGTACACAGCGCAGCAGCCGCATGACTTCGTCCACCTGAAACCCCTGTACACCGGCCTCAATGTTGGCGACCCCTGGCGCTACCGCGGGATCCATACAATCAAGATCAAAGGTAATGTAGAGCGGCGCATCGCCGATCCGCTCATTGATGATCTGCATGGTTTGTTCTGACCCGATTTGCCGGTAGCGATCCATGGTGATGAGTTCATAGCCCAGTTCTTTGCTGGGATTAAGCCAGCTCAAGGTACGCGGGTTGCCGCGCATGCCGATCTGGACGCTGTGGCCTGCATCGATCAGGCCATCGCGAACAAGATAACTCGCCCAGTGGGCCGCTGACTTGACGGCACCCAGAAAATGCGGCACCTGCTCATAGGCGTCGGTGTGAGCATCAAAGTGTAGAAAGACGGCTTTTTTGCCCCCGGTCAGTTTCGCCTGTGGCCCCGCAATCGCCTGGATGATACCGCCGGTAACCGAGTGATCGCCCCCGACCGAGACCGGTCGGGTACCGGCCGCATCGATAGCTCGAAAAAAATTTGTGATGCGCTCAATGCAGGCCTCGTTATCATTTGCCTCCGGCAGCGGCACATCACCCAGATCATGGATACGATGTGAGGTCCAGGGGTCTAGTTCAAATTCCATGTGGACTCGCTTGGACATTGCCGAGACTTGACGAAGAGCGCGAGGACCCAGGTGCTGGTCTCTTTCTGTCGTACCGTTGCCGGTCGAGTGGGGCACACCGACCAGGGCAATATCGGCATTTTTCGGATCTCGATCCAGAGGAGCCCTGAAAAGAGTCGGGATATCCCACCAGTACAGGGATTCCAGCATCATCTTATCGGTGTCAGAAAGGGGTTCAACGGCCATGATGGTTTCCACAGCGGGTTAATGGGTCTGATTCTAATGTACCTGGCGGGGCAGATTCCCAGGGTCAAGGGACTGCTCTTAACTCATGATCTACCTTGCCCCCGGAGGGCAGTGCGCGCCTTTCAGCGTTGAGGCCAGGGTCTTGCTGGACCTGGCCGATATTCGTAACGGGATAATCTAGATTCGTCTACAGTGACACCCAGCCCTGGCACGTTGGAAAGATTGAATGACCGATCCGCTCCGTGCTGCCAATGCAGTGTGCAAAATTGCTCTGACGCACAGCTGAAACGGGGGAAGTACTCCACGCCAGCAAGATTAGGAATTACCGCCGCTGTGTGCATGCTCGCCGCAAGCGCCGGCCCTATGCTGTTGAAATTATGAATGGCCACCTTGGCGGATCGAGAGGCTGCCGCATGGGCGATAGATTGGATTTGCATGAGCCCACAGCTCGCGATATCCGGATTCAGAACATTAGCTGCCGCCTTTTCCAGCAATTGGCCGAATTGATCTTCCTGGCTTAGGGTTTCCCCTGTCACGATATCAAGAGTTGTGCTGCTGGTAATGCCTGAAAGAGACTCAAGATCGTCCAGGGGGATAGGGTCTTCCAGCCATTCGATCCCAAGTGTCTCCAGCTCCCGGCACGCTAATAGGGCTGAGTCGTAATCAAGGGCACGCCAGGCATCTACCAGAATCTCACAGTTGGGTCCAAGAGTCCTGCGCAGGATTTCAATATCGGCCAGCCCTTGTTCCACGGCCTGTCCGTTTAGAAAGGGGTAGACCTTTACTCTGAGGAACCCATCAGCAACTTGGCGTTTTGCGTATGCCGTGATGTCGTCAAAGGGTCTGTTTTTGTTGCTGTGACAGTTTGCGTACACCGGTATTTCTTCCCGGCACAATCCGCCAAGTAACTGGTAGACAGGTTTCTCCTTGTCTTTTCCGGCGATATCCCATAACGCCATCTCGATACCTGCAATTGCACAAGAAAGATGAAAGCCCACCTGCTGGTTGGCAAAACTGTTGAGGGCGTTGTGGCGAAACTCTGTGATCTTCCGAGGATCGGTTCCTTCAGTGTACCGGGCAATTGCTTTGATCATGGCATCAATGGCGTGCTCACAATCATGAGGGACAAAAGCTTCACCCCAGCCGATCAGGCCGGTATCCGTCTGTATCTTGATCAACAGAAAAGCTTTTCCCCAGGCCCAGTCGCTATCCGATATGCCTGCGGGAACGATAAATGTCTTAAAGCCCGATATTTTCATAATCGAAAGGATGACCCGGTCTGATGGCGCTTACAACAAAACAGATAATATTCACAGGGGTAAAACTATAACCCCACTGCAGATCGTGATGAACCGGTGCGGCGGATAAGATCATGCCCACAATAATCCTGGGGTTGCGCAGGATCTATCTAACTGAAAAGATCAATCCCTGATCAACAGATCTGCATCAGTTTTCACGCATGATCAAAGGGATTCACTTGAACGCTCCGTTGTTTGGTTTTGATAACTCGTACGCAAGATTACCGGAGCACTTCTTCGCACGGCTGTCACCCACGCCAGTCTCAAGGCCACGCCTTGTCAGCACCAACGAAGATCTTGCGGTTCAGCTTAAGCTGGATCCGGCTTTGCTGGATTCTGCCGAAGGCACACAGATTCTGGCAGGCAATCGGGTACCGGGGGATGCGGAACCCCTGGCAATGGCATATGCTGGATTTCAGTTTGGCGGCTGGGTGCCACAACTGGGTGATGGGCGCGCCATCTTGCTGGGAGAGGTGGTGGACCGCGATGGGGTCCGGCGTGATATTCAGTTAAAAGGGTGCGGTCAAACACCATTTTCGAGAAACGGAGATGGTCGTGCGGCTTTGGGCCCGGTGCTGCGTGAGTACATCCTAAGCGAAGCGATGCATGCGCTGGGTGTCCCCACGACGCGTGCACTCGCAGTGGTCACAACTGGTGAGCAGGTCCGCCGGGAGCGCTCTCTCCCCGGCGCGGTATTAACCCGGGTGGCGCAAAGTCATATCCGCGTAGGCACATTTCAGTTTTTTGCGGCGCGCCAGGATACCGACGCTCTGAGACTGCTGGCGGATCATGTCATTGATCGTCACTACCCCGATACACGAGAAAGCGCACAGCCTTATCTGGCGCTGCTTGATGCCGTGGTTGATGCCCAAGCTACGCTGGTGGCCACATGGAAGCTGATCGGATTCATTCATGGTGTGATGAATACCGATAACACCTCAATCTGTGGCGAAACCATAGATTATGGACCCTGCGCATTTATGGACACCTATCACCCAGACAGGGTCTACAGTTCAATTGATCACGCGGGACGCTACGCATATGGGAACCAGGCACCCATTGCGCACTGGAATCTCGCTGGGTTTGCCCAGACGCTGATTCCCCTTATCGATTCTGATGCTGCGCAATCGCGGGAGATGGCACAAGAGATGATTAACACCTTCCCAGCTAAATTTGAGGCAGCCTATAACGCCGGCGTGAGAGAAAAGCTTGGCTTTCAATCAAGCAAAGAAGAAGATCCAGTCCTGATGGAAGATTTGCTCACAGTGATGGCCGATCACCATGCTGATTTCACGCTGGTATTTCGCAGATTATGCCTTCTTGAAACTGATCACCGTTCGGCCGATGGCGTCGTGCGTGAACTTTTCGATGAACCTGCCGCTTTTGATCAATGGGTAGTGCGCTGGCGAGCGCGGCTGCGTGATGAGGCAAACGGGGAGCCGGGACGCCAGCAACGGATGCTCACTGTTAATCCTGCTTATATCCCCCGAAATCACCGGGTCGAAGAGGTGATACGCGCCGCTGAGGATCATGGTGATTTCATGCCTTTTGAGAGACTTCATCAGGTGCTTCGAAGACCCTATGCTGAGCAGGAAAGCGCTATCCAATACCAGAACCCGCCGCGGCCTGAGGAGATTGTTCAGGCCACCTTCTGCGGGACTTGAGCGCGATTAAGGTCTATCAAACAGAAGTACCCGATAAATGTCAAAGCCTCACGGTTTGCAGTGCGCTTTGCATTGCCTGCGGGAGCGCAGCCCGTAGTGACGCGGCTGTATATTTCGAGCGTACGAATGGATTAATCGGAAAAAGCAGATTCTTTTGCCTTGATCATAGCGGTGATGACTTCGTTATAGGGCGCTTCTAGGCCCTGTTGTTTTGCGATCACCGGCACCATCCCGTTAATCGCATCTACTTCAGTTAGGCGCTTCGCTTTGAGGTCGAGCAGCATCGAGGGTCGGGCATCTGGCATTTTGCTGCCAAAGTTGCTGATGTACTGCACCGGGTCTTCAAATGAAAAATGAATACCTTTGGCTTTGCCCGCGCGGTAGGCCTCAAGGCCTAGATTCTTGGCAATCCCCCAGGTAACAGGGTCGGCCATGACTTCACCCAGGGTGCGATCAAAAGCGGCTGCCGCGCCGCTGAGCGCGACGTTGCAGATAAATTTCTCCCAGATGAGCTGATTGATATCGTCAAAGGTCTTGACGTTGAATCCCGCATCCTGCCAGACCCTGGCAATGCCTTCCAGGCGTTCGGTTATACCACCGTGCATTTCACCGAGACGGATGAGTTCCATGCCATTGTGATGCACATGGCCAGGCTCAGGAATGGAGGCGCCGAAGCCGCCGGCGACCCCCAGCAGAATGTTGGCACTATCGAGATTGTCGCTAATGCGCTCACCGGCGCCCAGGCCATTTTGTATCGTCAGTACCAGTGTTTTTTCGGTCAGGTTATTTATTAGGCTCCGGGCAGCAGTTCCCACCGATGAGGCTTTGGTCGCAATCACCACCAGATCACACGGCCCGGCATCGGTCGCATCGGTTGAGACCCGGATATTGGCGACAGTGCGCTCGCCACTGGCACCAGATACCTGAAGGCCGCGATCGCGGATGGCGTCAAGATGTTCGCGCCACAGATCAATCGCCCAGACCTCGTTACCCGCATCAGCAAGCAGTGCGGCGTAGACTGAGCCCATGGCTCCGGCACCAATGATGGCTATTTTCATAGGAGATGCTCGATAACAGTTGTGATACCCAAGTCTCGCAAACAAGGCCGTGCTCGCCAGAGCATGTTATTGAATCGGGGCGCCACCCTCGGCCTCCCGTCGCGCGACAAATTCATCCAGCGCCAGCGCAGTCTCCTCTTCCATTGCCGGGGGCTGATATTCGGCCAGCAGGCGTTTAACGATAGCAGCAGCGCGCTGCGTTGCATCTAGTGCCCCGGCTTCACTCCAGGTCTCAAAGTTGCGCCAATCCGATAGCATCGGGTGATAAAAGGCATGTTCGTATCGTTCGATGGTATGGCGGCTACCGAAGAAGTGGCCACCGGGCGGGATCTCGCCAATCACATCCACGGCTAATTCTTCTGGGGAAAGATCAATCGGCTTAAGCACCTCGGTTAATCCCTGAATCATCTCCGCATCGATAATAAATTTCTCGAAAGAGGCGCTTAAGCCACCTTCAAGCCAGCCAAGGCCATGATACACATACGTTGCACCGCTCATCAGGCATGCCCACAGGCACATCTGCGATTCGTAGGTTGCCTGGGCGTCGACGGCGTTAGAGGCATTGGCGTTTGCCGAGCGATAGGGCAGGTTATATCGCCTTGCCATCTGCCCAATTACGAGCGTGGTCTTCACATGCTCCGGTGTACCAAAAGCCGGGGCCCCGCTTTTCATATCCGCGTTTGAGACAAAGCCGCCATAAGTCACCGGCGTTCCCGGGCGGATCATCTGGCAAAAAGCTATTCCGGCCAGGGCCTCTGCGTTTTGTTGCGCGAGGGCGCCGGCAATGGAAACGGGTGCCATGGCACCAGCCAGTATGAAAGGCGAGATCATCAGCACTTGCCCGGCCCGGGCGCACTCAATCATGCCCCAGAGCATGGACTCGTCATATTCGCGAGGCGAGTTGGGATTTATCGAGGCAAAAACACAGGGCTTTTCGACAAATTCTTCCTTGCTTAGATTGTGCGCAATGCGGGCCATCTCCAGCACATCCAGTGTGCGCTGGCGATTGTGGTTGTACAACCGAAAGGTCTTGTCGGTCAGAGCGAGAATCGTGCGGGTCGCCTGCAGGTGGCGCACCGGCACCGGTATGTCGATGGGTTCGACGGGATAACCAGCGGAGCCATGTGCCACATTGATCATTTGAGTCAAGCGCAGAAAATTTTCGAAATCCTCGCGGTTGCCGCCCCGACGGCCATTCAACGTATCGGTGCTGTGCGGTGCACTGCTGACGCACGAGAAATTGATGTGTCGGTTACCCAGATGCAGATCGTGGGTCGGATTACGGGCGTGCAGGGTAAACCCAGATGGCGCTTTGGCGACATGGTCCATCAGCATGTCCGGGTCAAAACGCACCATGCCGTTGGACTCTCGTACGTCGGCCCCGGCGGTTTTCAGGATAGCGTGCGCCTGGGGCAAAGAAAACCGGACCCCGTGTTCGGCAAGCACCTTTAAAGAGGCCTGGTGCAGTGACTCGGCCTCATCCTCGGATAAGAGCGATACGGGATTAATCGGGTTAATCACCCCTCCCGTGGGCGATTGCTCGATACCCCGGGGCGCTTTACGTTTGCTGGTCTTTCGCCGGGCCATTTTTTGAAGGTCGCGTTTACAGAGTCAGCATCAGGTCGACTGAATGTGCCGCGAGTTTAACGGTAGAGTTAGACGATAGATATTATAAATTTTGACTTAATGCGATATCGAAGCGTCACCCACCAGATCAGTTTCACTTAACAGGATTCCATCTGCATCCGCATAAAGAAATTGCCCAGGATGAAAAACCACACCAGCAAAGTGCACTGGAATATCGGTTTGGCCGCCACCTTGTTTCGATGGTCGCGCTGGATGTGTTGCCAGTGCTCTTACGCCGATAGGTAAGGTAGAGATCGCAGCACTATCGCGCAGACAGCCATTTATCAATAACCCAGCCCAGTTATTATCAAGCGCCAGCTGTGCCAGTTTGTCCCCGAGCATGGCGCAGCGTAAAGATCCACCGCCATCTATCACAAGAACGTGCCCTGCTCCATCAGATTCCAGAGTCTGTTTGATCAGCAGGAAGTCTTCAAAAACTTTCAGGGTTCTGATTGGACCACTAAAGTCAGTCTTGTCGCCAAAAGCTCGAAAGGCAGGTTCACAGACCTGCACGTTCTGTGAATACGCGTCGTAAAGGTCAGCGGTAGACACGGCACTCTTTTGCATCAGCCACACCAGTTGGGGTTTTCATCGTTTTCCACAGCCAGATACTTGTAGAGCAGTTCCTGTCCAAGGTTGATGTTATCGATATATACCACCGCTGAGATTTCCCCCGCTTGGTCGCGTTGCTGCTCGTCGAGGGTAATCTCGGAGGCTTCCAATAAAAGCATATTGGCGTAGTCTTTTGCCTTCATCGCTTTCTCGCCTTCTCCTTCGCACCAGGATTCTTTCGATTGAGGATCTGGCTTGAGGCGCGGAGCTGTAACTTTGGCAAGATGTACCGTTTCGCGCTGCCCGGAGATTTCCATCACCATGGTATCGCCATCAATGACCTCAAGAAGCGTTGCAGGGGTGTAGTTACACAGGCAACCCCCGGCCAGAGTAGTTCTGACTGCAAAGAGGGCGCATACAAAAAGAAGGGTCCGAGCCAATAAACACAGGGGTTTCATAAGTGGTGTTGCCTGAAATTCTGCCGATTGATGATGTTCGGCCCATGCCTTACAGCGCAGTCGGTAATGGTAGCGGATTTTCTCCCGGTATTTGAACGACATGAAATTGCCTGCAAACGGTAATAACCAGCCAGATTAAGTACGTATTGCTCGAGTTACGAAGAAAATGGGTGATAAGATCGTAGTAATACCTTCAAAGTACACGGGTTTAGAGTGAATAATACCGGCGGAAGGTAATATGTTGACTGATTTTCGTTGCTATGTTTCACTGCAAGAAGCGCTTTCTAAGCATAGCCATCTTGATTAGGTAGAAGTAGTGCTAGAAATTGGCAAGATAAACAGAAAGTCATTTTTTCCATCGGAGGAACCTGAGACATGAAAGAAGTTAAAACTTTTCAACAGATGTATCGTGACGGCCACGTTAACCGCCGTGAATTCCTGGCGGCTATGGGCGCCTTGGGCATCACCGCAACAACGGCAGGGAGTCTTTTGGGCTCGGCCAGTGCGTTAGCCGCGAGCCCAACCCGTGGCGGTTCGGTGATCTTTGCATCGAACTTGCATGGACCTGACGATACGCTGGATCCGATTCTGGGTACGTCAACTATCGACTACACCCGGGCCAATACCATGTACAACGGACTCATTCAGGTCTGGAACGACATGAGTCTGCATGGCGAACTTGCGGAAGAGTGGAGTGTGAATGACGACGCCACTGAGTACACCTTCAAGATCCGCAAGGGTGTGAGTTTCCATGATGGACATCCACTTGAGGCACACGATGTTATCTGGAGTATGAACCGCCACATCGCTGATGGCTCACCTTCGTCGATCAAGTCTTTCTTCGCCAATGTCATTGAGTGGAAAGAGGTCGACAAGTACACGGTCAAACTGACCCTGTCATCGCCCGATGCCGATATGCCGGTCAAGCTGACGCAGCCCCAGGCGAAGATTGTCAGAAAAAATGCAATGGACTGGTGGAAGGCTGGTACCGGCCCCTACGTGACCGAAGAATTCCAGGCAGGCGTGAAGTCAACGCACTCACGCAACAACAACTACTGGCGTGACACTGGTCAATGGCTTGATGGCATTGAGATCACTGCAATCACTGATCCGAACGCACGACTAAATGCATTGCTTGCGGGTAGTGTGGACATGATCACATCGATCAGTGCAAAACAGATCAAGAAGATTGAGAGTTCGGGACAAAGTGTCCTGTCAGTGCCTTCGGGTCTTTACGGTGGTATCTGTTGCTTGAAGAATACGGCACCCGGTGACAATGATGACCTCGTTCAGGGTTTACGTTTAATCCAGGATCGTGAGCGGGTCGTCCGTAAGTTCCTGAAAGGCCATGGCACGGTGGGTAATGACCACCCGATCAACGTTGCTTATGGCGCAGATCACTGCCATGAACTGCCGCAGATTCCCTATGATCCTGACAAGGCCAAGTACCACCTCAATAAGTCCGGGTACTCAGAGGTTGAACTCTATGTGGCGCCGGTATCGGGGGCGATCGAAGATACCTGTCTCCTTATGCAGGCCAACCTCAAAAAGATCGGCTTTAACCTGAAGCTCAAAAAGGTTCCGACCGATGGTTACTGGGGCGCGGTGTGGATGAAAGAGCCGCTTAATGTCGTGACCTGGAATATGCGCCCGACCGCGAACGCCATGATGTCAATCCAGTTTGGCCCCAACGGCAACTGGAACGATACGTTCTGGAATAGCGACCGCATGGGCGTATTGCTTAAGGACTCTCTGGCAGAGACAGATCCAGCCAAGCGTCACGAGATGCATTGCGAGATGCAGAAACTGGTGTCCACGGAAAGCGGCATCATCATCCCATATCACACTAACATTCTGGATGCCCACAACCCGCAGATTCAGGGTTTCTCGAACTGCCCGTTGGGTCAGTTCGGTGGCAACGGCTGGGCCGAGCATATCTGGAAAACGGGCTAAGGCTCTTTCTTAAGTGGTCTTCGAGAGGGGTTCGCACGGCAACGTGCGAACCCCTTTATTTAAGCACTTTCCAACTTCTCAATAGGCATTAAATATGCTTTGGCGGGCCTTACTTGGACGACTCGGCATTAGCCTTGTGACACTTTGGATCGTGTCCGTGCTGATTTTTATCGGCACGAACCTGCTGCCCGGCGATGTCGCCCAGATTATCTTGGGGCAGATGGCGACGCCGGAGAGTACCGCGGCCTTAAGGGCTAAATTAGGTCTCGATAAGCCTCCTATCCAGCAATACTTGGTTTGGCTACAGAACGTTGCGATGGGAGATCTGGGTATCTCCAAAGCGGGACTTGGGGCAGGACTCGGAACCCCCATCGTCGAGATGCTGGGACCACGGGTTTTCAACACGGCTCGCCTCACTTTGCTGGTGGCCGTGGTCGCTGTTCCGGTCTCTCTTTTCCTTGGCCTTATTGCCGCGATGCATCCCGGCACCAGGCTGGATCGCTCGATTACCTTTGCCACGCTTAATCTGATCTCGGTGCCAGACTTTCTGGTTGCCACGGCATTGGTATTGGTTTTTGCTGTGGGCCTGGGTTGGCTGCCGTCCATCGTTTACCTAAGGGGGGATGAAACCGGCTGGGTGTTGATCAAAACCCTGGCGATGCCTATGTTGACCCTGGTGATTCTGGTTTCCTCCCAGATCATCCGAATGACACGGGCGACCGTGCTTAATGTCATGAGTTCGCCGTATATCGAGATGGCGATTCTGAAGGGGGTCCCACGGAAAAGAATTATTCTGCGCCATGCCCTGTTTAATGCGGTGGGCCCGATCGTTAATGTGATTGCGTTGAACCTCGCCTGGCTCGTCGGCGGCGTTGTTGTGGTTGAGCAGATATTTTCGTACCCCGGTCTTGCCAAACTCATGATTGAAGCGGTCCTCATGCGGGACATGCCATTGGTTCAGGCCTGTGCCATGATTTTTTGTACTACGTATATCGTGTTGATCTTCATTGCCGACATGGCGACGATTCTCTCTAACCCCAGATTGCGCCATCCAAAGTAAGGAAACGCCTGAGCATGTCTGAATCACAACAGGAAACCAGCCCCTCGACACAGTTCGAAGAACTGCCGGACGCGCCGCCCAAACGCAAGGTCAAACTCAGCTGGCCTGGAAAGATTGGCATCGCGGTGGTGATTTTCTGGGCCATCATTGTGGCGATTGGCCCGACGATCGCCCCGTATCACGAGGCGGATATCCTCGACGAAGAACTCTTTATTGTGCCGGGCAGTGATGAGATGTACCCCGACACGGACTTTCAACCGCCCAGCAAGATTGTTTATCTAGGCAGTGATTATCTCGGACGTGACACCTTGTCGCGAATTCTGTTTGGCGCACGAACGACCATCGGTATCTCATTTATCGCGACGCTTCTGGCCTATCTGCTTGGCGTGACGTTGGGTATCGCATCGGCCGTCGGCAGCAGGTTTCTCGATATGTCGTTAAGCCGTGTTAATGATGCGCTGCTCTCGATTCCATCCATTATGTTTGCACTTGTCATGATCGCCGCGCTGGGCAGTACCATACCCCTGCTGATTTTATTGACCGGAATTATTTATGCGACCAGCGTGTTTCGCATTGCCCGTTCGCTCGGCCAGGAGGTCATGGTCAGTGATTTTGTCGAGGCGGCCAAGGTTCGCGGTGAAGGACTATGGTGGGTTATTACCCGGGAGATTCTGCCCAATATCGCCATGCCGCTGGCAACCGACTTCGGGCTGCGTTTTGTGTGGGTGATCCTGTTTGTCTCTTCTTTAAGTTTTCTCGGCCTCGGCGTGCAGCCGCCAATGTCTGACTGGGGGAGCATGGTTAAGGAGAATCTTCCGGGGCTTGTGTATGGCTCGGTCGCGCCATTGATGCCGGCGCTGGCAATTGCCACGCTAACGATTTCTGTCAATATGATCGTGGACGATATCTCAGCCCACTCAGGCGGTAAATTGGCCAAGAGAATGATTTCATGAGCGCGCTGCTTGAGGTCGATGACCTTCGTATCAGCGCCCGCAACGACGACGATGAACTGACGCCCATCGTCAAAGGAGTCAGCTTTACTGTCGCGCGCGGCGAGGTAGTCGCGCTGATCGGCGAATCGGGTTCTGGCAAAACCACGATTGCGCTCTCGTCGCTCGGCTACACCAAGCCCGGGCTTGAGTTTACGGGAGGCGAGGTGCGCCTAGAGGGCGAGGACGTCATTACTATGGAGTCCGACCAGTTGCGTGGTTTGCGGGGCCAGCGGGTTGCCTATCTCGCGCAAAGTGCAGCAGCAACCTTTAATCCAGCGCTGACTATCGGAGAGCAGGTCACTGAAACATGTGTTTTGCACGGCATCCTGACCCAGGAACAAGCGGATCAGCGTGCCGAAACACTATATCGGGCGTTGGAATTGCCGGACCCAGACAGACTCGGCAAACGTTACCCCCATCAGGTATCCGGCGGACAGCTACAGCGGCTGATGGCAGCCACCGCCTTATGTGGAAAGCCCGATCTTCTGGTGCTCGACGAACCTACTACCGCGCTTGATGTCACCACCCAGATTGAGGTGCTCAAGGCTTTCAAGTCAGTGATCAAGCAGGAAGGTGCGGCCGCGATCTATGTGACCCATGATCTCTCCGTCGTGGCGCAGATCGCGGATCACATCGTGGTGCTGTATGCGGGTGAAATCCAGGAGCATGGCACGGCTGAGCAGGTGGTGAGTAAGCCAAGCCATGACTACACCCGCCGGCTGATGCATGCAGTTCGGCCGCCACCCGCCGCAGGCCAGGGCGATGAAACCAGCGGTGAACATCGGCGCGAAGCGCCGGCGCTTGAGGTGAAAGATATCCTCGCGGGTTACGGTAGGACCCAGGGAGGCGTTCCTTCAATAACCGTCTTGCGCGACGTCAACGTTGCTATTGAACGGGGACACAGTGTCGGCATCATCGGTGAATCAGGCTGCGGCAAATCAACCTTAGCCCGGGTGATGGCGGGTCTTTTGCCCGCAGCCCAGGGGCAGGTGCTGCTCGATGGTGAGGAACTCAAGCCCGCGCTGCAGCAACGCAAGCGGGACGAACTTCAGAAAATACAGTTCGTTTTCCAGATGGCCGATACCGCGCTTAATCCGCGCCAGCGCATAGACCATATTCTCGGCCGTCCGCTGGAGTTCTATCTCGGCCTTAAAGGCGAAGAAAAACGCCGACGTATTGGCGAACTACTGCAGATGGTGGAGTTGCCTCAGGAGTTTGCCGGGCGGTATCCGGAAGAGCTTTCCGGCGGTCAGAAACAGCGCATCAATTTGGCCCGTGCACTGGCGGCATCACCGGAGGTACTGTTGTGCGACGAAGTGATCTCGGCGCTCGATTCCATTGTCGGCGCCAACGTTATTGAACTATTGAAACGGCTGCGCAAGCAGACCGGCGTTTCTTTTGTATTCATCAGCCACGATTTGTCTACCGTGGCTTCGTTTGCCGATGAGATTGTGGTGCTCTACGCTGGTCGGGTTGTCGAGAGAGGCACCACCGATGCAGTACTCTCTCCGCCGTATCATCCCTACACACGGCTTCTGATCAGTTCTGTTCCCGAACTTCGGGTGGGCTGGCTTGAAGAAACCATGGAAACCCAGGAAGCCCAGGCCGGTATCGACCGTGTCGTGACGCTGACGGATAAGGGCTGTCCGTTCTTCGATCGATGTCCCTTGGCGATTGAAGGCACCTGCGACGAAGAGACCCCGCCGGTCCGGGCATTAACTGGTAGCCACGCCATTGAATGCCACCGCAGTGAGGCCGAGTTCGCGCATTAAGCCTTTACGGTATAGCCGCCTAGCATGGTGGAAAGTGAATACGATCGATACGATGCGGTCGGTCTCGCCGGACTGATCGCAACGCGTGATGTCCCGCCTGGCGAACTCATTGAGATTGCAATCAGTTTGTCCGATTATCTGGCGTGCCATGGTCTGCCGGATTTGGCTGATGGCAACGCTGACACCATCAGGTGCGAGCAAGACGCTGAGATGGGCAGACCCAGCGCAATAGTCACGAGATGATTCTGGAGGGAAAGATGCCCACTGACCTGTGGCTCGCGTGGCGACCAAGGTGATGAGTGGACGGTTCTTTGCCTGATGTGCCGCGCGACACAAGTTTGTATTTTTCAACCGCTATGACAGAATCGTGCGATGACTCAGTATCAAGTCACCTCTCTTGCACAAGGATTGCCGGCAACAGTGCCTTTTGTCGGGCCCGAGGCGCAAGAGCGTGCATTCAATAAACGCTTCGATGCGCGTATCGGCGCTAACGAGAACGTCTTTGGACCCTCGCCACAGGTAGCCAAGGCCATCAGCGATTTCGCTTTGCAGGCCTGGAAATACGGAGACCCCGAATTTTTTGATCTTCGACACGCAATTGCTGAGCATCATGATGTTGCACCCGAACACATTATGGTCGGCGAAGGGATCGATGGTCTTTTTGGTTATCTCGTGCGATTGTTTGTGGGTCTGGGCGACAAGGTCGTGACCTCTGCCGGGGCCTATCCCACCTTTAATTTTCATGTGGCCGGTTACGGAGGAGAACTGGTGGCGGTTCCCTATCGCGACGACCATGAAGACCCTGAAGCCCTGATCGACGCAGCAAACGTGCACCAGCCCAAGCTGGTTTATATCGCCAACCCGGATAACCCCATGGGTACCTGGTGGGACGCGGGCACTATCGAAGCGATGATTGAGCGGGTGCCCGACAAATCATTACTGGTACTTGATGAGGCTTATGGCGAATTTGCCCCAACCGGTGTGCTGCCCGGGATCGATCCCTCGGATACGCGCGTGTTGCGGTTTCGTACTTTTTCTAAAGCCTATGGGCTTGCGGGTATTCGTGTCGGCTACGCAATAGGCGAGCCCACGTTGATTAACGAGTTTAACAAGATACGCAATCACTTTGGTGTGGGTTGCGTGGCGCAGGTGGCCTGTCTTGCAGCACTGGCAGATCAAAAGTACCTCGATGAGGTGATCACCAGAGTTGCCGATGCGCGCGAACGGCTCTATCAGATCGCATCAGCTAATGGCCTCAGCGCGTTGCCATCGGCGACCAATTTCGTGGCCATTGACTGCGGTCACGATGGGGATTTTGCCGTGGGTGTGCTCAAGCGTCTTATTGAGCAGGGTATTTTTGTGCGAATGCCGGGCATCGCACCGCTTAATCGCTGTATCCGGGTCTCCGTTGGACAGCCACAAGATCTTGACCTTTTTGCTGAGGCCTTACCCAAAGCCCTCACAGCTGCACCTGTCTGACATCACTACACAAAGAGCGCGCAGTTTTTCATCAGGAGATAAATCATGTCGATTACATTGGATCAAGCCAGAACCGTGATTGAGGGCGCGCTGACTAAGGCGCGCAGTCTCGACTTAAAGCCCGTCAGCGTGATGGTGTTGGATAATCGCGGGTCAATTGTTGCGGCAGCCTCTGAGGATGGGGTCAGTGCGATGCGGGCCAAGATCGCCCATGGCAAAGCCAATGCCGCAATTCAGCTGGGCATGGGCACACGCGCGCTGATGAACCGGGCAGAACAACAGGCTTACTTTATCCAGGCCATGAACGGTCTTGCCGGGGGCGATATGGTGCCGGTGCCCGGTGGCGTGCTTTTGCGCAATCTGTCGGGGGATCTGTTGGGTGCTGTCGGAATCTCGGGAGACACGTCAGATAACGATGAGGCGGCGGCTTTGGGTGGGATCGAAGCGGCTGATCTTATCGCTGAGACAGGCTGATCAAGTGTGGCACTGCCGCGTGGTGATCTCCTGACTGGGAGACCGGGGGAGTTGCGGTGTGATGATGATATCAGGCGGTCAGGGATCGGTTGAGCACCTTGATATGTTCTACCCCCAGACCACAACAACATCCCAGCATATTGATACCTTGTGCACGCCACTGCTCTGATGCCGTGCAGTAAGCCTCGGGCGAGATAACACCATCAAAAACCCATTCGTGCTTGCTGCGTTTTTTGCTTTTGCCCCCCTGGCTATGGGCATAAACCCCGACCCATCCGGACCAGTCGTTCTTTAAAGCGCGTAAGCCGTCATCGACCAGATCGACTTTCGTGTGCATGATGCTGATCAGGGGTATCTCATAGGCTTTAAGGGCATCCAGCGCCTGAGAGAGGGGTTCTCCGTTTCTCAGACAAACGGTTCCCTGATCATCGATCATGCAGGTGACGCCTACCCAGACGGGTAGGCCCGTGACCAGTGCCGCCTCCAGCGTGATACACATCCGGTCTATATCGATCATCATCTCAAGCATAAGCAGGTCAGCCCCGGCCTCTTTCATTATCTGCGCCTGGCTGGCAGCACTGCGATTGAGGGCGCTGAGTGTGGGTTTGTCTCCCGTCCAACTCCAATAGGAGATACCCCCGGCAACCACGATATCCGGATTGGCAGAGTGATCGCGTGCTTCAATGGCCAGTTCGACGCCCCGGCGGTTCAGGGCTTCGAAGTGTTCTATCATGCCGGCGTCGCGCAAGGCGTGTTCGCAGGTCGCGAAAGTATTGCTGATAATGATTTGAGCTCCAGCACCGATATAGTCACGGTGCACTTCACGCACAATATCGGGGTGGCTCAGTGCGCCCCCGCCGTTCCAGGCATTTTCGAGCTGAGGCACCCCGCGACGCTCAATCTCGGTACCGGTCGCGCCATCATTAAGAATCAACTCTCCGGCCTCAATGCGTTTCGCCAGTTTCTGGTAACGGTGGGTCATGGGTGCTTCCTTAAAAGCGCCAATAGTCGCTGCGGTCTAGGGCAGGCCTTTGGGTTTGTGTTGTGACTCTGCGTACATAGTCCGGGTAATGGCCTCAAGTGAGCGTTGTTGGTGTTCAATGTTCTTTAAAGGATCTTCAGATGCCGGGCCGCGCTCAAGATCAAAATGACCGAAATGATCCTCGCCCCGAACCAGTATCGCAGTATCGCGCGGGCCTTCCTTGACGGCACGGGTGGGCAGGTAATCCATGAGCAGGCCTATTCTTCGATCGCCGGACTGGTTCAGGCCCGAGCAATGAATAATGCCGTGGTTAATTACGGTCGCCTCTCCTGGCGCAAGTTCAATGTCGATAGCTCCGGATTTATCAAATTGCTCATCAATAAATTGGGCACGCGACAGAATACTTTTGGGATCATTGCCTTCGCGGTGCGAGAGCAACGCTCCCTTGTGTGAACCCGGGATCACCCGAAGACAGCCGCTTTCCCGGTTAGCCGGGCTCAACGCGAGCCAGCAGATCGACAGAAAGGGCTTGAGCTTGATGTAGGCCGTATCCTGATGCCATGCCGCGTGCTGGCCGGTGTTGACCTCTTTGGTTCGAAAGGTGGAGTTCCAGTGCAGCAGATCCGGCCCCAGAAGGTCTTCCATGACATCCAGCAGTCGGGCGTCTTTGGAAAGACGATCTACTGCCGGAAGAATCAGGTTTGCCTTGAAATCGAGTTGCCCTTTGAGTTGGGGATAACGTGCCTCAAAGTCTTCAAGTTGGTCACGCAGTGTCCTGGTCTCAGAGTCACTCAGGATACGAAATGCCGGCAAAAAACCCTGCTGGTCAAAATGCGTAATCTGGGCCTGGCTGAGAAACTTGGTTGGCATCTGCCCACTCCCGCGACGGGGTCGGTCGAATCGGTCCGAGAAGGTCCGGTAGTTAAGCCCAAAAGTGTAAAGGATTCGTGCTATCGGACGCTATCAGGTGTCCCGAATTAATGAATAAATCTTCAAAATAAAACACTGGTGCACCAATCAAAGCAACGGTATGATTTCGCCGCCCAAAATCGACCCGGAAAATCTCACGCCATGTCTATGCCCTATCTGACACCGTCAATCCGTTTGCGCAAGACGCCGTTTTCCAATCGTGTCGATCGGGCTGGCGCAAAAGCCTACACGGTGTACAACCATATGCTGCTGGCATCGTATTACGAGACGCCCGAAGAAGACTACCGGCACCTGAAATCGGCTGTGCAGGTCTGGGATGTTGCGGTTGAGAGGCAGGTCGAAGTCAAGGGGCCGGATGCGTTACGACTGGTGCAGATGACCACGCCGCGGGATATGTCTCGAATGCAGGATGACCAGTGCTGCTACATACCTATGGTGGATGTCGCAGGAAAAATGATGAACGATCCTGTGGCTGTACGGCTGAGCCAGGATCGCTACTGGCTGTCGTTGGCTGATTCAGACATGTTGCTTTACTGCAAGGGTCTGGCGGCAGGCGCTGGCCTTGATGTCGAGGTCTTTGAGCCGGATGTTTCGCCCTTAGCGATTCAAGGGCCTAAAGCGGATGAGTTGGTCTCGCGGGTGTTTGGAGAGGACATAGTCAGTACCCGTTTCTTTCGACACAAGACGATCAACTTTCAGGGGCAGGATATGATCATTGCCCGGTCGGGTTGGTCTCACCAGGGCGGATTCGAGCTATACCTGGATGGCAGCCAGTATGGTGAGGCCGTCTGGGATGCATTATTTGAAGCTGGTAGGGATCTTGATGTCCGGGCGGGGTGCCCCAACCTGATCGAACGGATCGAGGCCGGTTTGCTTTCTTTTGGCAGCGATATCACGATGGATCACACGCCCTTTGAGGCGGGCCTGGGTAAGTACTGCAACCTGGATCGCGCCGTCGGATTTTTGGGGCACGCGGCTTTGTCCGCGCTCACGGAGCCATCGAAACAGATCCGCGCCCTTGAAGTCGATGGATCTGCCGTGCCTGCGATAAATCACCCCTGGCCACTGCACAACGCGTCGGGTGATCCTGCGGGATATATCTCGTCTTCAACCTGGTCGCCTGACTTTAATACCAATGTCACGATTGCGATGGTTAACCGGGAACAGTGGGATGCCGGAACCGTGTTAACGGCAAAGGTGCCTGGAGGCGATCGGACTGCCACGGTCCGAGAAAAATTCTGGATTTAGACAAACAACCCGGATTTTCAGGCCTACAGTAAGGCAGCCTCACGAGGAGTTCCCAGAACCGTTGCGTTGTTGGGCAATAGAAGATTGTGGCATCGAATCGGCGAATTCCCAGCATCGCATTTTGTCCGTATATCCCTTAGATTCTGTGTTTCCATCGAATTAATGCTGGGTTGAGTATGGGATTGAATCAGGAGCTATCTGGATTGCTGGTGGTATCTATGGAGCAGGCGGTGGCTGCGCCGTACTGTGGGTTGATGTTGGCAGATGCCGGGGCCCGGGTAATCAAGGTTGAGCGCAAAGAGGGAGATTTTGCGCGGGGGTACGACCGCGGGGCACAGGGCAAAAGCGTTTTTTTCTCCTGGCTCAACAGGGGCAAGGAGTCAATCTGCATAGACCTGAATCAGGAGGATGACGAAGCGTTGTTGCGGACTATGCTCAGACGCGCGGATGTGTTTTTGCACAACCTCGCGCCGGGGGCCCTTACGCGCCGCGGCTTTGGTGGTGAGGCACTACGTGAACATAATCCCGGTTTGATCACCTGTGAGATCAATGGTTATGGATCCACTGGGCCCGGTGCCGGGAAAAAGGCTTACGACTTTCTCGTGCAGGCCGAGAGTGGCATTTGTGCGATCAACGGTACCCAGGAGCACCCGGCCCGCGTGGGGATTTCAATCTGCGACATTGCTTCTGGCCAGACGGCCTTTTCTTCGATCCTGCGCGGCCTGATCCAGCGCGGTCGGACTGGAAGCGGAGTTGACCTTTCTATCGCCATGTTTGATGTCATGGCGGACTTCATGAATTTTCCGCTGCTCGCGCACCGTTACCTGGGCGGGGCACCTGAACGCATGGGCTTAACCCATCCGCTGATTGCGCCCTATGGGGCCTACAGCGTAAAAGATGGCCACCAGGTTCTGATTGCCATACAGAGCGATCGGGAATGGTGTAATTTCTGTAACGCCATATTGGGCCAATCGGAACTTGGCACGGATGCGCGCTTTGTAAATAACACTGAGCGGGTCCGTCATCGTGACGCAATGGATGAAATCATCAATACTGTCTTTGGTCGTCATGATGCTGATGAGATGATTCAGCTGCTGGACGAAGCGCAGATCGCCAATGGCCGTCTGAGCAGTGTGGCCGATCTATCGGAGCACGCGCTGATTCGTAATCTGGTTGCCGATTTTGGTGGCACTGAGGTTAATATGGCGGATCTGCCGGTAGCAACAGACGCCCAGCGCCCAGCGGTTGTTCCCATGCTTGATCAGCATGGTGTATCGATCCGTTCAGAATTCGCTGCTTAGATGGCAGGCCCGATCGATACAGCACGGCACAGCCCAACGCTTTGATTTCTCACACCTTGAATATCAGGATTTACCGCCGATGAGTATCAAGCCTCCGACCTATACGTTGGATCATCCGGAAATCCGGGAAAGCGTGTCCCGGCTGTGTGAGGAATTTCCAGGTGGGTACTGGCGTAAGTGTGATCGCGAGCAAGTCTACCCCGGCGAGTTTGTCCAAGCTTTGACCGAGGCAGGATTTTTGAGTGCGCTGATTCCAGAAGAGTTTGAAGGCTCTGGTCTGCCGTTATCGGCCGGCGCGGCGATTCTCGAAGAGATTCACCGCTCCGGCAGTAATGCCGGAGCCTGTCATGCGCAGATGTATACCATGGGTACGCTGTTGCGCCATGGATCGCAGGAACAGAAACAACAATACCTGCCGGCCATCGCCCGAGGCGAACTGCGATTACAGGCCTTTGGTGTCACCGAGCCAACCAGCGGCACTGACACCACCGCATTGCGCACGACAGCACACCGTAAAGGCGATGATTACATAGTGAACGGCCAGAAGATCTGGACCTCCCGCGCCCAGTATTCAGACCTGATGATCCTGTTGTGTCGTACTACGCCGCGTGAGCAAGTTGAGAAAAAAACCGACGGTCTTTCGGTGCTGTTGGTAGATATGCGTGAGGCCCGGGATAAAACGCTGACTATCCGTCCGATCCGCACCATGATGAATCACGCGACCACCGAGATTTTCTTTGATGATATGCATGTGCCGGTCGAAAACCTGATAGGAGAAGAAGGCAGAGGGTTTCGTTATATCTTGTCGGGTATGAATGCCGAGCGCATTCTGATTGCCTCAGAGTGCATCGGTGATGCCAAGTGGTTTATTGAAAAAGCCACAGCCTATGCTTCACAGCGCTGGGTATTCGGCAAGCCGATTGGTAAGAACCAAGGCGTGCAGTTCCCCATCGCCCGGGCCTATGCGCAGATGCGGGCGGCAGAGCTGGTACTGCGAGAGGCGATCCGCCTTTACGATGCGGGCGAGAATCCGGGTGAAGAGGCCAATCTTGCCAAAATGCTGGCCGCGGATGCTTCCTGGGCTGCTGCAGAGATGTGCGTGCAGACCCATGGTGGTTTTGGTTTTGCCGAGGAATACGATGTAGAGCGTAAATTCCGTGAGGCCCGGCTGTATCAGGTTGCCCCGATCTCAACCAATCTGATCCTCAGCTACCTGGGCGAACACGTGCTGGGTTTGCCGCGTTCTTACTGATTGATTCGCAGGAAAACATTATGACTGTTCGTGACCAGAGGGTGGTTCGCCCTCGAAGAAGTTTCATTTTTGCACCGGGTCTTAGGCCTGAGTTGTATCCCAAGGCGCTTGCCAGTGGCGCAGACATCGTTTGTGTCGAGCTGGAAGACGGGATCGCGCCGCACGACAAGGATGAAGCGCGCGACAAGACCATGGCCCTTTTTGCAAAGGCCCAGGCAGATGATGGCGTGGAGCGCATCGTGCGCATCAACTGCCTGCGATCGGCCGTGGGTCTGGATGATGTTCAGGCGATTCTCGCGACGGACACGCCACCGCCTGCATTGATGCTTCCCAAAGTGGTATCCCCGGATGAGGTGGTCTGGCTGGATGATCTTCTGACGGAGAGAGGCCATAACACCCGATTGCACATCATCATCGAAATGAATGCGGGACTCGAGGCGGTCTTTGATATCGCCCGGGCCAGCGATCGGATCGATGCCCTGTTCTTTGGTGGGGTGGATATGTCGGCGGATCTTCGATGCAGGAATGCCTGGGAGCCCTTGCTTTATGCACGCTCGCGCGTGGTGCATGCGGCAGCCAGTGTGGGGGTAGATGCGGTGGATGTCCCGTATCTGGATCTAAAGGATCTTCAGGGCATGAAAGCCCAGGCGCAACTGGCCAAAGATCTGGGCTTCAGCGGTAAGGGTGCGGTACATCCCAAGCAGATCGCGGACCTGAACGCCGTATTTACCCCGTCGGCTGAAGAAGTGGCCAAAGCGCAGAAAGTTCTCACAGCCTTTGAGGAGGCCAATACCGGGCTTGTGGTGGTGGATGGCAAGCTGATTGAAAAACCCGTGGTGCGCGAAATGCAGCGGATTGTCTCGGTCGCCAAACGCGCCGGTCTCTGACTGGTGCGCCGGGACCGATTTATCCCAGAGCTGTTTTCAGCGCATTCGCCCCGTCTTGTAGCGCCTCGGTGGCTTTTTCCAGCATGCGGCTGTAGTGAATAAAGCTATGCAGAACACCGGGGTAGGTTTTCAGGTCAGCAGGTCGGCCGATCTTTCGCATCGCATTGTGCAAGGCTATGGAGTCATCACGCAATGGATCGCACTCGGCAGCACCAATAAATGCCTGTGGCAGGCAGTGAAGTTCACCGCTTAGCACATTGAAGCGAGAATCAGCCCGGTCTTTCTCCTCGCCAAGATAACTGTCGAGGTAGAATTTTTTTTCCTCGCGGGTAAATTCATATTCAGCGGTACCATATTTTTGCCAGGATGCTGAATCAGTTAACCCGTAGGCGCCGTAATAAAGTAGAAGGAATTTAATGGCACCTGCCTTTTGCTGATGGCAAAGCTGTGTAACGGCTACCGCCATGTTGGCGCCGGCAGAATCGCCCCCCAAGGCCAGCCGTTCGATATCAAGCCCCTGATCTGCACCATCAGTTTCCAGCCAGTGAATGACAGCCAGAGTCTCGTTGATGGCGACAGGAAACTTATGCTCTGGGGAAAGTGCATAATCTATGCCAACGACGCTGGTGCCGGCAAAGTCCGCAAGTAGCCGCATAACGCGATCGTGGGTATCGAGATTTCCCACGACCCAGCCGCCGCCGTGCAGGTAGACCAGCGTAGGGCGGTTGCCTTCACTGCAGGGGTGGTAGATCCGAATTCGAATATCCCGGACCGGGCCCGCGACCGTGAACTCTTTGATGTGGTTCATGGAGGGTTTGATCTCGTTCCACCATGCGCGTTCCTGGTTGTAGTATTTTCGAATGGTCGCAAGAGGTACGTTCTGAAGGTCGTCCTGGGCGGGAGCCAGGGTACGGCGTTTTTCCATCACCGCGATCATTTGCGGATCAAGTTCTGTTCTTCCCATAGCGGTTTAAGCTGACAGTAGTGAGCTTAGTGAAGACGAGGGTGCGTTATAGCGACTTGGCATCACAGGCGCACCCTCGACATGGAAGGATCGTATAGCGGTTTCAGGTGAATCATGCAGGGAACCTTAACTCCGGCTATGTCAAGGCTGTAGGTGCCGCTCTTGAGATAGTCCTGATCGACACCATCGGGGTTGCGCACGTAGCCAAAACCGATCGGACAGCCAACGGTGTGACCATAGCCTGCACTGGTCAACCAGCCGACCCGTTGATCATCACGATACAGCGTCTCGCGTCCAATCAGATTAATGCCGATATCTTCTACCGTAAAGCAGGCCAGCTGTTTTTTCAGGCCCTCACTTTGCTGTTGCATGAGTGCGGCTTTGCCCAGAAAGTCAATATCACTTTCCAGTTTCACAGCCCAGCCAAGGCCGGCTTCCAGCGGTGTATGATCAGCAGAGAGATCAGACCCCCAGGCGCGATAGCCTTTTTCCAGCCTCAGACTTTCGATCGCGCGATACCCCGCATTGTGGATGCCCATGTCAGCCCCGGCAGACATCAACGACTGGTATACCCCAAGCGCATCAGAGACGGGAATATGCAGCTCAAAGCCCAGTTCACCCACATAAGTCAGGCGCACCGCGGTTACCGTAGTCTCGCCGATGAGTAGGGGTCGGGTCATGGCAAAGGGTAGGGCATCGTTATCAACAGGCTCTGTGGTCACCCGGGCCAGCAGGTCGCGGGATCTGGGCCCCATAATGGATAAGACCGCAAAGTGATCGGTCTGATCACTAATCTGCACATCGAGAGTTTTGCAAAGGTTGCGTTGGATCCAGTGAAAATCGTGGGTGACAGACCCGGTTCCCGTCACCAGATAGAAAACCTCCTCTGAAACTCTGGCGACGGTCAGGTCGCATTCGATTCCCCCGCGTGTGTTGAGCAATTGCGTATAGATCACTGAGCCCACGGGGCGATCAATGCGGTTGGCGCAGACCCACTCGAGTGCCTGAACGCTATCGGCGCCCTTAACCATGAATTTGCCGAAAGAGGTCTGGTCAAATATAGCCACGCCCTCGCGCGCGGCTTTATGCTCAGCACCTGAGTAGGAAAGCCAGTTTTGTGCATTGAAAGAATACTCATCTCTCGCTTTGACCCCTTTGGGTGCAAACCAGTTGGGGCGCTCCCAGCCCAGCTTCTCACCAAAGCACGCCCCCCTTTCTCTTAGTTCGTCGTACAGCGGAGAGCGCCTGAAAGGCCGGCCTGATTCATGCTCTTCAAATGGCCAGGCAATGGTGTAGTGCTTGCCGTACATCTCATGAGTCCGGCTGCGCACCCAGTCCAGATTTTGATGAGGTTTACCGAAGCGGCGGATATCAACCGGCCACAGGTCATAAGGCGGTTCGCCGCCGATAATCCACTGGGCCAGCGCCTGCCCGGCACCACCCCCCGCGGCGATCCCAAAGGCGTTAAACCCTGCCGCCACGTAAAAGCCGGCAAGTTCCGGCGCTTCTCCCAGAATGAAGTTACCGTCTGGGGTAAAACTTTCGGGCCCGTTAAGCAGTTCCTTAACGCCGGCATGCTGCAGTGCGGGTACCCGTGGCAACGCCAATGCCATCAGTTGCTCAAAGTGGTCCCAGTTTGAATCGAGCAATGTGAAGGCAAACTCTTCGGGAAAGCCCTGTTGTGCCCAACCTACGGGGTTTGCTTCGTACCCGCCCATGACCAGTCCGCCAACTTCTTCCTTGTAGTAGGTGAGGCGGTCCGGGTCGCGCAGTGTCGGCAAATCAGATGTAACCCCGTCGATGGCCTCAGTGATCAGGTACTGATGCTGCACCGATACCAGTGGCACATTGACGCCTGCGAGCAGCCCCAGTTCCCGCGCCCATTGGCCAGCGCAGTTGACCAGCACCTCGCAATCGATAGACCCTGCTGAGGTGTCTACGCCTTTTACCCGGCCATGTTCGGTCCGCACGCCAGTGACACGAACGCGCTCAAAGATACCAACCCCACGATCGCGGGCGCCTTTGGCCAACGCCTGGGTGATATCCGACGGGCTGGCTTGCCCATCGGAGGGCAAAAATGCGGCGCCAATGACATCACTGATATCCATCAGTGGCCACAGATCTCTGGCCTCAGAGGGTGTCAGTAGCTGCATTTCCAGGCCAAAACTGCGGGCGGTAGTGGCCTGGCGCTGTATCTCTGTCAATCGGGCCTCGTTGCATGCCAGGCGTAGCCCGCCATTCATCTTCCAGCCCGTCGCCAGCCCGGTCTCGGCTTCGAGCCGGTCATACAGGCTGATGGAATGACCCAGCAACTGGGTGATACCGGCCTGACTGCGTAATTGCCCCACAAGGCCTGCCGCATGCCATGTGCTGCCACTGGTCAATTGGTTACGCTCCAGCAGCACAATATTTTTGTAACCCAACTGGGCCAGATGGTAAGCGGTCGAGCAGCCGGCGATGCCCCCGCCAACGACAATCGCCTGGGTATGCCTCGGTAATTCTTTCATATCAACAACTATTAGGGCTCGGTAGTGATGGTTGCTGGCCTATGCCGATACGGGTCCTGCATCTGGCGAGGCGGCCTCGAAGGTGCGCCACTGTGACTCGAAGCGATCCAGATTCTCGCGGGTGTACTCGATAAAATCAAAATCAATGTCTGAGTGAATCTCCGAAACCATGCTCCACAGGCTCTCCCTTAATAAGGAGGCACATTTCATTGCTTCAAAAGCGCGCCTGGCTTTTCCTGAATCGGGTGGGTTGAAATAGCGGTCCAGCAGCCAGTCTTCCTGAGAGGATGACAGGCCATTGTTGGATGCCAGGTTGGCAAGGTCAAACAGTGGGCTGTTATAGCCCGCGTAGTCCCAATCAATAAGCCACAGGCGTTGACCATCATCCAGAAAATTCGCCGCCAGAAGATCATTGTGGCCGTAGACAAGATCGATCGCGCCGACAGTCTGCTCCAGTTGCCGGCTTTTCTCCACAAGTGCGGGCAATGCATTAATCATTCGACTATTGGCAATGTTCAGAGTAGCGACATAGTCACGTATGACATGAAATACCCAGAAAATCAGAGCCGGTCCACGGACCTGTTGTGTCATATCGCGGTGGCAGATATGCAGCATTGGCACAATCTGTTCGAGATACGGATCCTGTCTGATGTCTTCTTCACTGAGGGTTTTCCCTTCGATAAAGTCGAGAATAAGAATGCCGGGTTCCCAATGCAGCACTTGGGGCGACAGGCCTACCTCCCACGCGGCACGGCTTGCCTGCAGCTCATTGAAGCGCATCACCCCGTGCAGGGGAATATCATTTCCCAGGCGCACGAAATATCTACGGCCCTGGTCGGTTACCACGTAGTTACGGTTGGTGATACCGCCGCCTACCGGTTCGAGTGAAATATCACCTCTCCAGTAGTCCAGTTGTTGGATCAGCTGTGCAGGATCACGATTCATAATGAGCTCAACCTTATGTCTAATTTAACCATGCTGTACTGTATTGGGCAGGACTTCGCAAATAATATTGGCCAGCAGAATCAATGCGCTCAGTCGTGGAAAGCTGGCGCGATAGACAAGGCGGACCGTACGGATTGCATCTGGAATCTTGACGGCCCGCAGTATTACCCGGTCTGTTGCCAGGCGGCCACCATGCACCGACAGAGCGGGCACCAGAGTCACACCCAGGCCCATGCCGACCAGCTGAACCAGAGTTTCCAGGCTAGAGGCATTCAGGCCAGGCATAGGGTTTGTAGTTGTACGCGCGTTAATGGCGCATGCGTTCATCACCTGCTCTGAAAGGCAATGTTCCTGTGATAACAGCAGGACGTTTTCTCTTTTGAGATCATTCAAGGTCACTTCGTCCTTTTCATAAAGATCGTGGTCACGCGGATGGGCGAGCCAGAAAGGCTCCCTGAAGAGGTGCATCTCAGTAAGGTCATCCGCTGTTGGGGGTGTTGCAAGTAGAGCGGCATCCAACTGGTGTTCTTTGAGTTTTATCAGGAGCTGGTCGGTGGTGGCCTCTGTCAGTTCCAGTGAGAGTTCGGGGTGTTGCTGCTGCAGTTGCAGCATAAATAAGGGAACGAGGTACGGACTGAGGGTATGGATTGCGCCAATTCTCAACGGCCCTGCAAGCGGATCGACCTGCGCCTGGCCCAGGTTGCGGATAGCATCCGCTTGCTCAAGGATCTGTCGGGCGTGGCTGATGACCTGTTGCCCAATCGGTGTTATGTGCACACTACGATTGGTGCGCTCAAAAAGGGTTGCTCCAAGCTCCTGCTCGAGTTTGTGAATCTGCCCTGAAAGGGTAGGTTGGCTGACAAAGCAGCGCTTTGCTGCCCGCCCAAAATGCAGGGTTTCACTGACAGCCACAAGATATTGCAGATCTTTGAGGTTCATTTCAATAATCGGTAAAACCGATTAAAACGATAATAACAAACGATTATACATATTGAAATAGTGACCGTATATTCTGGGCTGCAGCACTCTGACAGGGGCTGATTTAACACCAACTACCCAAAACCAATGGAGACCATCATGTCGCTGAAAGACTCCAAGACAGAACAAAATCTTAAAGATGCCTTTGCCGGAGAATCCCAGGCAAACCGCCGTTACTTGTATTTCGCCGCCAAGGCGGATGTGGAAGGATATAACGATGTTGCTGCGGTGTTTCGCTCCACTGCCGAAGGGGAAACCGGTCATGCTCATGGGCATCTGGAGTATCTTGAGGAAACGGGTGATCCAGCGACTGGCCTGCCGATCGGTGGCACCGGTGACAATCTCAAAGCGGCGGTCGCGGGTGAGACCCACGAGTACTCCGATATGTATCCGGGTATGGCAAAAACCGCTCGTGAAGAAGGTTTTGATGAGATTGCCGACTGGTTCGAAACGCTGGGTAAGGCCGAGCGCTCCCATGCCAATCGTTTCCAGAAAGCACTGGATTCTCTGGACGACTGAAACCACCACGTTGATACCGACACACGGGGGGCGCTTTTGCGCCTCCCGTGTGCTTTGAGCAGAATTCTTGATGAGCACAGCGCGAGAAGGGAGCCTGCAGGCGCCGGTCCGGCACCCTATCGATTGGCAAAGCCGTGACTTCAAAGATGAAGAAAAGCTTTTCGCCGAACTCGAACGGGTCTTTGATTATTGCCATGGGTGTCGACGCTGTGTATCACTGTGTGACAGTTTTCCAACCCTGTTTGATCTGGTTGACGAATCTGAAACGATGGAGGTGGATGGCGTTGCTAAGGAAGACTACTGGAAGGTCGTTGATCAGTGTTTCCTGTGCGATCTTTGTTACATGACCAAATGCCCTTACGTGCCGCCTCATGAATGGAACATTGATTTTCCACACCTGATGCTTCGTGCCAAGGCGATTCGATTCGAAAAACAGGGCGCACCAGTGCGCGATAAATTGCTAACCAGCACCGATGCGGTGGGGAAGATGGCAGGTTTGCCAGGCGTATCGATCGTAGTGAATGCCGCTAATCGATCAAAACCCCTCAGGAAAGCCTTGCAGAAGGTAGCCGGGATTCACGCTGATGCCCGGATCCCGCCATACCAGTCACCCCCTTTGCGCAAGAGAATATCAAAGCGCCCTGCCTTGGCGTTCAGCGAAGCAGTGCCCGGGATACGAACTCGCGGTAAAGTAGCATTATTTGCTACTTGTTACGTTAATCGTAATGAGTCGGTACTGGGCGAGGATCTGGTTGCCGTTCTGGGACACAACAACATTGCGGTCACCATTGCCCAGGATGAGCATTGCTGTGGCATGCCTAAGCTTGAACTGGGGGATCTGGCTTCAGTTCAAAAGGCAAAAGAACGGAACATTCCCCAACTGGCGCAACTTGTAGATCAGGGGTGGGATCTTCTGGCTCTGGTACCATCGTGTGTGTTGATGTTCAAGCAGGAATTGCCGCTGCTTTTTCCAAACGATGAGAGCGTGCGCAAAGTGGCTGAGGCATTTTTTGATCCTTTCGAGTACCTGATGCTGCGCCACTCGGAGGGTCTTATGGTCACTGAGTTTTTTCAAAGTCTGGGCTCAGTGGTGTATCACGCTTCATGCCACCAGCGGGTGCAGAACATCGGGCCCAAGACTCGCGAGGCGTTGAATCTTGTGCCTGATACACAGGTAACCATGATTGAGCGCTGTTCTGGCCACGATGGAACTTATGGGGTAAAGGTCGAGACTTTTGAAAAAGCAATGAAAATTGCGCGGCCGGTGATCAAAGGAATACGAAAAGCAAGCCCTGATCACTATGGTAGTGATTGCCCGATTGCGGGACATCATCTGGCCAACGGCATAGGTGATGGTAGCGTCCCAAAGCACCCCATAAGCCTGTTGCGAAAGGCATATGGAATCTAGAACTTTTTAATTCGAAAGCATATGAATAAATTAAGCCGCGACGATCTTTTCTCGCTTGAAGCCTACTCTGTTGAGCGGGGGAGATTTCGCGAGCGGGTAATGGCGCATAAGGTGAACAGGCGCGTCGCCATTGGTTCAAATGCAACGCTGTATTTTGAGGATGCCCTGACTATGCAGTATCAGGTTCAGGAGATGCTGCGAATCGAGCGCATTTTCGAGGCAGCGCCGATTCAGGCGGAGTTGGACGCCTATAACCCGCTTATTCCGGACGGCACTAACCTGAAGGCCACCTTTATGCTGGAGTACCCGGATATCAATGAGCGCCATGAGGCGCTTGCCCATCTGATGGGGATCGAAAAGGCCTTGTGGCTACAGGTGGAACGTGGGGATCGCATCCGCCCTGTCGCCAATGAAGATCTTGAGCGAGAAACGCCGGAGAAAACCTCGGCCGTACATTTTGTCCGCTTTGAGCTATCTTCCTGCGATATCAACGGGTTCAGGCAGGGTGGGAATGTACGTTTTGGCATTGATCATCCCGAGTACGCCTGTGAGGTTGAGCTTAGCCTCGAAACCCGCGAAGCATTGGCTGCCGATTTGCAATCCTGAAGCGCCAGAGCCTCAGGGCCTGCAGTTGGCAGAGCCTGTGCCGCCGGTACCCGGTCACCATTCCAGAACACTTCACCTTCGCCGATGAGCGGCAGGCTGATATGCGCCAACGGGGCAAGGTCACCGGAAGCCCCCTGATTGTTACCGGTATCGGCTAGGCGTTATTCAGCATTGCAACAACCTGTCGAAATGGACCGCTCGCGCTGTCGCACAGCGGGTGAAGGCCATCTCGCACGACGTGTCGCCCCCCGACGATGACGTTGCGTATCGGATTTTCTTTGGCTGAGAAGATCCAACTGTCAAGAATCTGATCTGGTGTGCGTGAAGCCAATTCACTGAGTTCATGGTCTATTTCAATCAGATCACCGCGGGCCCCCGGGACGAGCCCTGAACAACGTTCTCCCAGTGCCTGGGCTCCGCCCGAAACGGCCATGGTGAAAAGTGAGCGGCCATTGCTGCCCGCATCATCTTTTGTAAGCACCGTACGCCGTTGCAGGCTAAGCCGCTGGCCATATTCCAGCAGCCTGAGTTCTTCTGCGGGTGAGGTGCAGATCTGGCTGTCGGAACCCACACCCAGTCGACCGCCATCTGCCAGGAATTGGGCTGCGGGGAAGATACCATCCCCCAGATTGGCTTCTGTGGTTGGGCAGAGGCCGACGACCGCACCACTTTTGGCCATCCGGTTCAGCTCGGTGGGATCGACATGTGTGGCATGTATCAGGCACCACAGATCCGTGACTTCGCACTGGTCGTATAGCCAGGTGACAGGTCGAGCGCCATTCAGCGCTACGCATTCATCTACCTCACGAGCCTGTTCGGCAACATGAATGTGGATCGGGGCGCCTCTGAGCAGTTGACCCGCGTCCTGCAGGATGCCAGTCAGGGTTGTGGGGTCGACAGCGCGTAACGAATGCGCCGCGAATCCCAGAGAACGATCGGGGTTGTCGGTGCATAATGATGCGCAGGCCCGCAGTAGTTTGAGATAACTGTCCGGCGTGTTGGTAAAGCGTTGTTGCGTATCTGTTACCGGGCCGTTATCGAAGCCGCCCCGGCAATAGAGTGTCGGCAGCAGGGTAATCGCGATACCTGCTTCGGAGGCGGCTTCAAGAAGTCTGGCGGACAGTTCGCTGCAATCGGTATAAGGATCGCCATTGGGCTGGTGATGGAGGTAGTGAAATTCGGCTACTGAGGTATACCCGCTCTGCAGCATACTGATGTAAAGATAACGGGCTACCGCGTGCAGTTCGTCCGGGCCCAGTTGCGCATTAGCCCGGTACATCAGTTCTCGCCAGCCCCAGAAATCATCCTGGCCGGCCATTTTATGTTCAGTGAGGCCGGCGATGGCTTTTTGGTGTGCATGGGAATGCAGGTTAGGCAGCCCCGCAATCACGATGCCACGCAAATGCAGGTCTACTGTCGGCCGGGTGCCCGCAGTCGTTATCCCGGCTATCCGCCCGGTTGGGTCCAGCTCAATGACACAATTGTCCTCCCAGCCCGAGGGGGTCAGTGCCTTTGCACAACGAATAGCGGTCAATCGAGAACCAGGAAAGCTCATCGATTCTCTGGTCGAATATCTTCACGACTCTGTACGACCATGGCTTCCCCCCGATGGTTCATCCCGTCAATTAAACTGTAACCATAATCGAAACAGGCAAATCGGTCGACCCATGTGTCGCGCAAATCTGCTCCACGATACAGTGTGTTCCGTCAGTAATCCGGATCAGGCCGAAGTGGCTGGCAGCGTCATTGGCGAGAGTGCTGCACACATCAGCCGTCGTACCCCTTTAGTGAGTTAACTGTATCCCAGGGATTCTGTTAGCCTATCGATGTATTAGCACCTAAAGACGCCGGATTATGAGCACTGAAGAAGCAACATTCCTTACCGAAACGACCATAGACACTTTTCAGGAAGATGGGGCGGTGGTTTTGCGAGGGCTTTTCAAACCCTGGGTTGAGGGTGTGCAGGCAGCCATTGAGGAGAACAAAGCCAGTCCCAGCTGGCGTGAGCGAACCTATCGACACGAGGAGCAAAAGGATTCAGAGTTTTTTCAGGACTATTGTGTCTGGTCAGACTTCGAAGGCTACCGTGCCTTGGTGATGGAATCGCCGATGGCGCAGATCGCGGCAAGACTGATGCGCTCAAAAACCGCCCGGGTTTTTCATGACCATATACTGGTAAAAGAGCCAGGTAACTCGGTGAAAACCCCCTGGCATCAGGATCAGCCGTATTACATTGTTGATGGTGAGCAGTCCGTCAGTTTCTGGGTACCGGTCGATCCGGTACCGCGAGAGCGCAGTATTGAGTATGTCGTGGGCTCTCACAGATGGGGCAAAGCGTTCAAGCCAAAGCGTTTTGATGGCACGGATCTTTACCCGGCAGATGAGTCCGAAATGGCCCCGGATATCGACGCAAATCGTAACGATCTGGATATTCGGGGATGGGATGTTCAGCCCGGTGACGCAATCGTATTCAGCTTTAAGACCTTACATGGTGCTCCAGCGAATACGTCCGATCAACGTCGCCGGGTAATTTCTATTCGCTGGGTTGGGGACGATGCTCGATTTGTTGCCCGCCCGGGGAAGACCTCACCGTTTTTCCCCGAGTTGGAATATGAAGATGGAGATCCATTTACAGGCGATCAGTTTCCGCTGTTGTATCAGTGCGGGGACAGTGCTGGCTAAAAAGTGCCGGCAGGCGCCTTTCATTTATGACGGTGATCGAAGATCGTGATCTCGTGTGATTGAGATTGACTCAGCATTTACCGGGGTGTTATGAATTCTCAAGCAGATATTGTCGTCATCGGTGCGGGCGCAGCGGGACTATCGGCGGCCCAGGCACTTAGCCAGGCTGGCTTTCATACTATAGTTCTGGAGGCCGATGGCCATATCGGTGGCCGGGCCTATACCGAAATCATGCCCGATGGCTCAGCCTTTGATTTGGGCTGTCACTGGATGCACTCGGCCAGTCTCAATCCCTTTGTGGCAACAGCGGATGCTCTGGGTGTGCGTTATGAAAGACGCAAGGGTTATGGTCGGTCCGGATTTTTCCTGAACGGTGACTGGCTCGAAGATACCGACGTTTTAAAAGGCTGGAAGGTGGAAGAGCGCCGTGAAAAAGCCATGGTGGACGCCTGGGACAAGGGTTGTGACCAGTCGGTTCTGGATACGGTAGATCGGGAGGGTCCCTGGGTTGAGGTGTTTGACTATTTCGATTCTCTGAATACGTCGTCTGATGTAGACCAGATTTCGATTGGTGACATGGTCAATTACAACGACACCGAAGAGAACTGGCCGGTTGTTGATGGTTATGGGACTCTGGTTGCCCGTTGGGCGGCGGACGTGCCTGTCGAGCTGAACACACCCGCGACGGCGGTACATTGGGGACACTCTGGCGTGAGAGTCGAGACCCTCCGCGGTACACTGCAAGCGAAGTGTGCTGTGATCGCGGTATCGACAGGCGTGTTGGGCTCCGGTGATCTGCGTTTTTCCCCCGAACTTCCGGTAAAAAAGAGTCAGGCAATTGAGGCCCTGCCATTGGGCAATTACAACCGAATCCGCCTGACCATCGATCGACATCTTTTTGATGATGACCTCCCCGAGCGGATTGTGGTGCAAC
>Ga0187827_10001068_pt1 | contig 41244 bp, 31 predicted proteins | sample ETNtaG_39_FD_167969 | JGI IMG/M metagenome (GOLD analysis project Ga0187827, IMG submission 167969) | Marine microbial and viral communities from oxygen minimum zone, Eastern Pacific Ocean - ETNP2014_SV_150_PacBio MetaG (Illumina Assembly) | ecosystem: Environmental > Aquatic > Marine > Hypoxic...
GGCGCTGTGGAGAGTTCCGCAAGCTTCTCTGGTGGCTGTCAAAGCCTAGATGACAGCCCCTTATTGAATTCCCTGGCCAGACCATCCGCGCTGGGAATAGAGATGTGGTCAGACCGTGTAGCATCAATATGTTCGGAAAATGGAACTATCTTTAAGCCGAAACTTCACTTTCTGTGGGAAGTTTTGCATTCAAGTTCTTAAGTGTATGCAGACCAAGTGGATAGGCGGATGGGCATGGTGATGGGGCAATGACCGGAACTGTATCGGGTGGCCGAGGCAGGCAGGCTGCTTTCTTGTGTAGTTCTGACACTCCGCGGCAGATCTGTAGTGCTGACGCTCCGCGGCAGCTCTGAAAGCCAGACTTGTCGCGGAGCGCCAAAACTACGATGTAGTGCTGACACTCCGTGGCAGCTTTGAAAACCAGACTTGTCGCGGAGCGCCAAGACTACGTAGTGCTGACAGTCCGTGGCAGCTTTCTTCAGTAGTGCTGACGCTCCGCGGCAGCTCTGAAAAGCCAGACTTGTCGCGGAGCGCCAAGACTACAACGTAGTGCTGACACTCCGTGGCAGCTCGAAAGACAGACCTTGTCGCGGAGCGCCAAGACTACGTAGTGCTGACACTCCGTGGCAGCTCTGGAATGCAATCTTGTCGCGGAGCGCCAAGACCACGATGTAGTGCAGTGCCACCATCCAGTTGTTTTTATATAACAGGCAAGCTGCTCCAAACCACGATCAGAGGAACTGGACTAACCCATGCTCAAACTTCTCCGCGTAGCTGTCAGCGGCGCGCACGGCGTCGGCAAAACTACATTGGTTAACGAGGTCCACCGCATCCTGAAAGCAGAAGGAATGAGCGTTGAGGTCGCTCTTGAGCCATACCAGATGCTCCGGGATGAATTTCAGCGGCGCGGAAAAGAGGCGCTTTACCAGGGCTTACTGGTTGAACACTTTGAAAGACTGACCCGGTATGAATGCGCCTGCTGCCTCTACGATCGGACTTTGCTCGATTTCCTGGCTTACACGATTGTGGATCCAGAGCCTGTTCTGTCTGTCAGTGAACTGATTGAAATCCTGTTGCCGTGCTACCTGGAGGTATTTCAACTTCACCTGTATTTGCCTGTCGAATTTTCCCTCGAGGAAGCCGGGAGGAAACCAGAGGAGGATGACAAACAATCGCGGATCGATAGATGTATTAAAAAGGCAATTGCGCACTTCGAAGTGCCGATCCATGAAGTCCGCGGCAGTACTGAAGAACGGGCCCAACAGGCATTGGAGCTCATCAGGCCGCTCTGCCTGGCTTCTCAGGATGTCTCGTGACTCGTTCAATATACCCGATCCAGAAAAATGGGCGCTCGTCCATGTTTAGTCCCATCCACGCTGCTTTCGCCCTGACGATCCTGGTTTCTCCACTCGTCGCAGAGGAGCCGATAGAGCCGGAAAAACCGGTCGATTACGGCAAGATTGCCTTCTATCCGAAACGATGGGCTGAAAACAAAGTCGATCCACATCTGACGCCATGGTCTGGAAACGAAATCGTGTTTCTCACCGCGGGCTCGGATTTCGACAGGAAGATCATGACGAAGATGCTCGAGCGCCTCGACAGCGGCTGGGAGTTGTACGCAAGACTCACTGGCAAGCGGCCGCGGACCTTCAAGCATCTGCTTGGCCAGCCAACCATTGCAGCCGTACCGAAGGGCAATCTCTCGTGTGGAATCGGCTGCGGGTATATCGGCGCCACAGGGATCGAAGTCGCTGGTTTCTACGGGCAGGACTACAAAATGCTGCAGAGGGACATCGAGGCGATGCCGCATTACTACTTCTATGAGATGGGTCGCAACTTTTATACATTCGGCCCGCGGCATTCTCTGTTTATCACCGGATTCGCGGTCTTCATGCGTTACGTCTGCATGGACACTCTGAAGTGCCACGATCCGGAGAAAGAACTGCGTCGGAAAATAGATCTGGCCGAAGCTCAGTTCGCCGAATCAGACATGAGCTTCTTGAAAGGATTCACGACCATGGACGGTCTGGGGGAGAAAGCGCCGCGCCTGAAGAATGATAAAGGGAAACATATCCACCCTTCTGACCAGCCGGTCATCTATGCATCGGCCATGTTGAAACTCTGGCGTGACCATGGAGGGAACGAATGGCTGAAGCGTTTCTATCGTGAGCTGGCCGGATGTGAGCCCGTCCCACCCAAAACAAAGGAAGACGCGATCAAACAGAGCCTCATCTGGATGGTCGCAGCATCGTGCGCGGCGAAGGAAGATCTGTCGCCTGTTTTCGCAGACCGCTGGAGGATGCCGATGAGCCCGGTCGCGAGAAAAAAGATGGCTGCGATTAACTGGGAAGAGGAAGGGCTGTCCGCAGCAAAATTGATGAAAGAAGTGATGGCAGTCGATTAGACGCTGTCAAGAATTCTGGTGAATCCTGTCACGGTTAATCGAAGCCCCCGGCTTGTTATCCAGGAAGGTAACTACCATGATGGGGCTCACCGAACAGCATCCGGAGGAACCATGCATTTTCTGACTGCTCGATCTACATCTCTCATCTGCGGCTTCGCCATTCTGGCTCTTGTGGGCGGCATAACACAATGCCAATCAGAAGAGGCCCATAAGAAACACCGGCGAAAACCGATCCCGCCTCCGGAGGAAATCAAGAAGCTTCCCGCGGATGGAGGCAAGGAATACAACCGGTTGGTTTTCGAGCGCAGCCCGTACCTGCTGCAGCACGCGGGTAACCCAGTGGATTGGTATCCGTGGGGAAAGGCTGCTTTTGACAAAGCGAAAAAAGAGAACAAGCCGGTTTTTCTGAGCGTGGGGTATTCCGCCTGTCACTGGTGCCACGTGATGGAGCGTGAGAGCTTTGAAACCGAAGAAGTGGGCAAACTCTTAAACGAGTTCTTTGTATGCATCAAGGTAGACCGGGAAGAGCGGCCGGATGTAGATGAGATCTACATGAATGCAACCCAATTGATTAGTCGCCGAGGTGGCTGGCCTAACAGTGTTTTTCTAATGCCGGACGGTCGCCCTTTCTATGCAGGCACTTATTTCCCCAAAAAACATTTAATGATGCTGGTCACTAATGTGGCCAAGGTCTGGAAAGAGAAGAAGGAGAAAATCAGCGAAGACGCGCAGCGGCTCACAGATGCCATTCGAAGGCAAAGCAAGGTGAATGCTGGAGAAGGAAAACTAAAGCCCGAACTGGTAAAAGATGCCGTTGCGCATTTTCAAAGGACTTTCGATCCGGTGCAAGGTGGATTTGGCCGTGCCCCTAAATTCCCGCCAAGTATGACGCTTCAGGTGATCCTGCGTGAGTATTCACGCACAAATGATGAAAAGCAATTGCACATGGTCGAGCACACTTTGAAAAAAATGGCTTACGGCGGGATGTATGACCAGGTTGGTGGAGGGTTCCATCGTTATTCGGTCGATGCGCGATGGCTCGTGCCGCACTTTGAAAAAATGCTGTATGACAACGCACAACTATCTTCCATTTATCTGGATGCCTATCAGGCCACAAAGAAGCCACTATATCGCCGTATCGCGGTAGAGGTTTTCGAGTGGGTTTTGCGGGAAATGAAGGATAAGGAGACAGGTGGTTTTTACTCCGCATTGGATGCGGACAGTGAAGGCGAAGAGGGACTTTTTTATATTTGGTCAGTAGAAGAAATGAAGAAAATTCTTGGGAACGATACCGAATTTATCATCGACCACTATGGCGTGACAGAGGGCGGTAACTTTGAGGGGCACAATATCCTCAACATCAGGATGCCCCTTGAGCAGGCCGCAAAAAAGCATGGCATGTCGCTGGAAGATGCCGAGGCCAAACGTGAGGCATGCAAAAAGAAGCTGTTGGCCGTGCGCATAAAACGCGAGTGGCCCTTCCTCGACGATAAAATACTCACTGCCTGGAATGCCTTGATGATTCGGTCGCTCGCAAAGGGATACCAGGTGCTTGGCGACAAGCGTTATCTCGCCGCCGCCGAACGAGCCATGAAGTTCCTCATGGAAAAACAGCGAAGGGGCAATCGACTGCTCGTAACTTACCGGGCCGGTGAAAGCAAGCTTAATGCGTATCTGGACGATTATGCATACACCATCGAGGCTTTAATTACGCTCTATGAGGCCACCTTCAAGCTGGACTATCTGGATTCGGCTTTTTCACTCAACGCAACTCTTTTGAAGCACTTCTGGGATGAAAAAGATGCAGGTTTTTATTTTACCTCTGATGACCACGAAAAACTTATTACACGTTCGAAAAAGCCATATGAAGGCGCGATTCCTTCAGGCAATTCGGTCGCCGTCTGGAATCTGCTTCGCCTGTCATATTTCACAGACAACAAGAACTATCGTGCAAAGGCTGAACGAACTATTCATTCGTTTGGGCAGATGATGGGGTATTCCCCCCGCGGATTCACAACCATGATATGTGCCGCTGATTTCTACTTATCCACCCCGAAAGAAATCGCACTCGTTGGCAAACTGGATTCGGACGATGCCAGAGGATTACTGAATGCGATTCATGGTCTTTATTTGCCAAACAAGGTGATAGCGTTTTTAGATCCCTGCCATGCTGGTGCCAAGAAACTTGAAGATCGATTTCCTCTCCTCGCCGGTAAGACACTCAAGCAGGGCAAAGCTACCGCTTATGTGTGCCAGAATTACGCATGCAAATTGCCGGTGACGGATGTAGCGGCATTAAAGAAACAATTAAGTGATTGAATCATGAAGGTCCTGATTACTGGCGCCAACGGGCAATTGGGCACTGATCTTGTTAGAGCGGCATCAGGCCATGAAATTCTAGCTTTTTATGGCAGGTCAGAGCTAGATGTCACTTCCGCTACATCCGTTCATGAGGCAGTCGATGGGCTGAAACCTGATATTCTGATCAATACCGCTGCTCGCTGCGATGTGGACGCCTGCGAGTCGGATGTGCTTTCCGCATTCGACGTGAATGCTAACGGCGTCCTGAATGTTGCCCGTGCCTGCGCGGCGAACGGTGTTCGATTGCTCCACATCAGTACCGATTATGTATTTTCGGGTACGAAAGGATGTCCTTACTTTGAAGAAGATCCGACAGACCCGATCAATGTTTATGGGGTCAGCAAATTGGCCGGTGAACAGTTTGCCCTTTCGTATTGCTCGAGCGCTTTAATTATTCGGACTTCTGGACTTTACGGGGCAGCAGGGAGCCGTGAGAAGGGCGGCAATTTCGTGGAAACAATGGTGCGTCTGTCTGGAGAGCGGGACGAGTTGAAGGGTGTAAATGACCAGACTCTTTCACCAACCTACACCAGGGATCTGGCAGAGATTTGCATTGAGTTAGCGGATTCAGATGTCGTTGGTGTTCGGCATATTACTAATTCAGGTTTCTGCACATGGGCGGAATGGTCGCGAGAGATATTTCAATTGCTTGGTCGAGATGTGAAACTTGAAGAAGTGTCGCTCGATGATTTCGGGCCAATCGCGCCGCGCCCGCGGTTCACCGCTTTGGAAAGTAAGGGTTTGCAGGAAACATTACCGGACTGGCGAGATGCATTGAAGAGATATCTTGTTGAAAAGGGGCATTTGGAGGCCGGGCCCTCATGATGCATCCTGCTTGCGTGGAACGCGTACCTGCTGCAAAGTAGGTCGTCCTGCAAATTCAGTAATAGCTAGGAGACGCAATGGAGAACTTACGCTGTCTGATTACCTTTTCCCTTATAACAATTACATCCACCATCATGGCCGACAATGGAAAGCAATTTCGGAAACTTCTAATCAGCTCATCAAAAGGTACGAATCCTAGAACTTGGAGACTCACGAATGAGGATGTTCCTACTTCCGGCAAATGGTCGGTGACCAAGAAAACTCTCAGAGGCGGACGTTCGGAAGGTGTTGACCTGGTGACTATCAATAATGGTAAGCTCACCATTACTGTGATTCCTACGCGCGGCATGAGCGTCTTCGATGTGAAATCCGGTGCCATGCGGCTTGGATGGGAATCGCCTACGGAAGACATTGTGCATCCTCAGTATGTGAATCTCGACAGCCGGGGTGGCCTCGGCTGGCTTGAGGGCTTTAACGAATGGATGGTTCGCTGCGGGCTGGAATTTGCCGGGCATCCCGGGAAAGACGAATTCATCAACAACACAGGCGACAAGGCATCGATGGATCTGACGCTGCACGGAAAGATCGGAAACATCCCTGCATCCGAAGTCGAAGTGCGCATAGACCTCACGGCACCGCATCGCATTCGAGTTCGAGGAGTGGTTTATGAAAAGTTCTTATATGGGCCGAAGCTCAAGATGGTTGCCGAGATTTCGACAACACCGGGATCAGATTCCTTTCGAATTGATGACGTGATTACAAATCAGGGCGCCTTCGATCAGGAAATGCAGATGATTTATCATGGCAACTATGGCGCCCCACTGCTGGGGAAGGGCGCGAAAGTAATTGCTGCTGCGAAGAGCGTTGGCCCGATGAATGACCACTCAGCGAAGGGGGTAAACAAGCATGATGCCTACGCGGGGCCAACGAAGGGATTTATCGAGGAAGTTTATCTCTACGAGCCCATCTCGAATGCCGAAGGAGAGTCGATGGCCATGATTCACAACGCTGCTGGTAATCGTTCCTCCACGGTGACCTGGTCCACAGGAACATTGCCGTACCTGACAGTCTGGAAAAACACCGTGGCGACCGAAGACGGGTACGTTACCGGCATCGAGCCCGGCACTGGCTATCCATTCAATCGCAGTGTGGAACGCAAGTTTGGACGCGTGCCCAAGATCAAGCCGGGCGCTTCGATCAGCTTTGGACTGGAGTACGGAATCCAGATTGGAAAAGCCAAAGTACAAGCCGCCATAGCGAAGGTGAAAGCCCTCCAGGGCGCGACGAAACTGAAAATTATCAAGCAGGCGCCCAAGATCGACTGATGACAAAGCCCAACATCATTTTCATCCTCTGTGATGACCTGGGATATCGTGACCTCGGCTGTTACGGAGGCAAGGTTATTCCGACCCCGTGCCTCGACCAGCTTGCGACCGAGTCCATGCGTTTCACGCAGTGCTACACGGGCTCGCCGATTTGCGCGCCCTCGCGTTGCGTACTCATGACCGGGCAACACTCGGGACACTGCCGAGTGCGCGACAATTTCGCAAAGACAGGTGGCATTGGTGAACAGCGGCGTGTTCCCCTTGAGGCCGATGATTACACGGTCGCCGAGCTTCTGAAGGCTGCTGGCTATACAACCGGGATTACGGGCAAGTGGGGCCTGGCCGAGCCGGAGACGGATGGAGTGCCGACTCGGAGGGGATTTGACGAATGGTTCGGTTATCTGAATCAGAGAAACGCGCACACCTATTACCCGCTCTTCCTGTGGCGCAACACGACGATGCAATACCTGGAGGGCAATCGATACGGTGACCGGGAACCGGAATACTCCCACGACATGATTTTCGATTTCGCTCTGGATTTCGTTCGTGAAAACCGGGATGGGCCCTTCTTCCTCTATCTGCCGTGGACATTACCCCACGGTCGATACGAGATACCGAGTGTCGAGCCCTTTGAGGACGAGTTCTGGACAGAGAAGGAAAAGGTATTCGCTGCGATGGTTCATCGGATCGACAGGCAGGTGGGCGAATTGATGGCATTGCTGCGTGAGCTCAGCATTGATGACAACACCTATGTTTTCTTCGGATCCGATCATGGCTCCGGTGAACGCTGGGACGGCGTCTTTGACAGTTGCGGCGAACTCCGTGGCAAGAAGGGCCTTGTCTATGAAGGTGGCATTCGAACGCCGATGATCGTTCATGGCCCTGGAGTGCCTGCGGGCGAAGTGAGTGAGCAGCCCTGGTATTACGCGGACTTTCTGCCTACCTGCGCGGAGGTCACGGGATCAGATGTGCCTGCCGGCGTCGATGGCGCCAGTATCCTGCGGACCTTGAAAGGTGAAACGCAGGATGAATTAGCTGATAGATTTCTGTACTGGGAGTTTTTCGCTGGCGGATTTCAGCAGGCAGTTCGATGGCGCGATTGGAAGGCCGTCCGGCCAAAGACAAAGCGAGGTTTTGAAGAGCCGCTCGAACTCTACAATCTGGCCGAAGACATCGAGGAATCGAAGGACGTGGCAGATCAACAGCCGGATGTAATGGAGCAGGTGAACGAATTTCTCGCGCGCTGTCGCACGGATTCGCCTTATTGGCCGGTGACTTAGTTCCACACGGTTTCCGTCATTCCGTCATCCAGATGTTTTCCTCCATCTGCTGAGCCAGCTCATCGGCATCCACTTTTCCAATCTCAAGATCCATCTCACAGATGTATTCAATCGTCTCTGCCAGTTCTTCGCGGCTCGGTTGGAGTGGCCGGAGGGACCTGGCGAGGAGCGGTAAAACATGTCTGTTCAAATGCCGCTTCTTCTTTGTGATCATGCACCACACAAGTAGTAACAATGCAACCACCCCAATGGAAATCGCGACGGCTCCGATGATGTCCATTCCGAATTGTCTGAGTTGGCGATTCAATGACTTGATCGTACTCAGCCACGGTACCAGGGCGATAGTGAGACCTGTGTAGGCGACCCAGCCAGCGAAGCACTTCAGCATGAAGCCGTCAATCTTTGTGCTCCCTTTGGCATCGACCTCGAGGCTTCCGGCGAGATGGAGAAATGGCTCGATAATGAGTCCCTCCCTGTCTTCTTCGGACAGGCTCATCGGGTTTTCCGATATCTGCCGTTCAAGATTCATCCTGTCCGATAACTCTTCGACCATTTCCGGGTTGGTTGTTCGGACTAACTCAGTGAGCGGATCGGGTGCAGCAATGGTGTCGAGGTGCTCCGATTCGGTGTCGTAATAATCGGACTTACACCCTTCACAAATGATTCGGTATGCCTCTTTGGTGCCACGGCCCATGGGTATGTAATACAGGTGAGAAACTTCCACGAGCTCTTTCACGAAATGGGCCTTCACATCCCGGCAGATCGGACAGAATTCCGCTCTGAAACCGGCCTTTTTCTGAACTACCTTCTTTCCCCATATGAAGATCATGGAGTTTTCTTTCTCTCGTTTGAATGACGACGCCTGGAAGCATCATTTCATGGGCGTGCGCCCCCGTCAACTGCTCCAAAACTGCTCTGCCAGTATGACAGCGACACCCACAGTCGATCACGTCGGGCTTCCTCGCGTTCAGATCGAGAACCCTTCCCTTTTCCGTCTGAATCCTCCGCTGTCAGAACCATAACTTATTGAAACTAAATACCTTCCATCAGATCGACCTTCCTCAGATCACCGTATCTCCCCTCCCACGCACCCGGTCATCCACACCCCTATACCCTCTTCAACCGGGTGGCATCCTCTTTGCTTCCGCTGCCACGATTCATGTAAGTCTGCCAAATCAGGTAGGTGCGAGGGTATTGCTGGTTTGGTGTTTCAGCTAGTGGTGTCCTTGTTGGTTCTGTGACAGGTTCATGGTTCAAGAGCCTTATTCAATTCTCATTACGGACGATGACGAAGGGGTGCGTTCTTCGCTCCAGGCCGTTATCGAGCTGCGAGGATACCGGACGTATCTCGCGGGTGATGGGGGGGAGGCTCTGGAGGTCTTCAGGAGTGAGCACATTCACGTGTGCATCCTTGACGTCAATCTTCCGGACATGACCGGGGACGAGGCGTGGTATCAGATTCGTCAGGAGGAGAATCGGGTGCTGCCTTGCGTTTTTGTCACCGGCGATGCCGCAAGCGCGGACCGCCTGCGGGCACTGAGTGAACCAACCGCTGACGTGGTGACCAAGCCGCTTACCGGCGAGCGTGTCATTTCCTCGCTGGAGACCATGATTCGCAGGTTCGTACAGGGGCAGGCTCTGTCAAGTTAAGAGATTTTTCAGATTTCAAAGTTTTTCACACAGGGATCTTTTTGAAAGGAGTACCCGAAAATGGCTCAGAAAATTAAGCCTTTGGGCGACAGGATTCTGGTTCAGCGTGTCGAGGCCGAAGAGAAAACGGCCGGTGGCATTGTGCTGCCTGACGCTGCCAAGGAAAAGCCGAAAGAAGGCGAAGTCATCGCTCTTGGCGCTGGCCGCGTCCTCGATAACGGAGAGACCGTTGAATTTCAGGTTGCCAAAGGCGACCGTGTAATTTTCAGCTCTTACGCAGGGACGGAAGTCAAGCTCAACGGCGACGAGTTCCTCATCATGCGTGAAGAGGATGTTCTCGGAATCGTCAAGTAACCGCGCCCCTGTTCAGGCGTTTTGTTTGTCGGCTTCGCTATGGAGCGAATGAACCGGATAGATTGAATTTCACACACATTAGACTCGGAGGAATATATGGCTGCTAAGAAAATGTCGTTCGACATGGAAGCGAGAGAGCACGTCCGCAATGGCGTGAATAAACTCTCTCGAGCCGTCAAGATTACCCTCGGCCCGAGGGGCAGGAATGTCATTCTTGAAAAGAGCTTCGGCGCTCCTACCGTCACTAAAGACGGGGTGACTGTCGCCAAGGAGATCGAGCTCGAAGATAAATACGAAGACATGGGCGCACAGATGGTCAAGGAAGTCGCTTCCAAGACCAGTGACGTTGCCGGCGACGGCACGACCTCGGCGACCGTCCTTGCTGAAGCCATCTTTGAAGAAGGCCTCAAGAATGTCGCTGCCGGTGCAAACCCGATCGACCTCAAGCGCGGCATCGACAAAGCTGTCGCAGCTATCGTAGAAGAGTTGGTCTCCCGCAGCACTGAGATTAAGGACAAGAAGGAAGTTGCCCAGGTCGGCACCATCGCCGCCAATGGTGACTCCGAGATTGGAAAGATGATCGCCGATGCCATGCACCGCGTGGGCAAAGACGGCGTCATCACCGTCGAAGAGGGCAAAGGCCTCGAATCCACCACCGACTGGGTCGAAGGGATGCAGTTCGACAAGGGCTACATCTCACCGCACTTCGTCAACAGGCACGAGAGCATGGATGCCTCCCTTGACAATCCTTACATCCTCGTCCACGAGAAGAAGATTTCCGCAATCAAGGATCTCATTCCTCTGCTCGAGAAGATTGCCAAGTCAGGTAAGCCGCTTCTCATCATTGCTGAAGACATCGAAGGCGAGGCCCTCGCCACGCTTGTCGTGAACAGCCTTCGCGGCACGTTCACCTGCGTCGCTGTCAAGGCCCCGGGCTTTGGCGACCGCCGCAAGGCCATGCTCGAAGACATCGCCGTCCTCACTGGTGGACAGGCCATCTTCGAAGATCTCGGGATCGAGCTCGCCAACATCCAGATAGAAGAACTCGGCCAGGCTAAGAGGGTCATCGTCACCAAGGACGAAACGACCATCATCGAAGGCTCCGCCACATCTGACGCTATCCAGGGCCGCGTTGCCCAGATTCGCCGCGAGATTGATGCGACCACTTCCGACTACGATCGCGAGAAGCTCGAAGAGCGCCTCGCCAAGCTTGCCGGTGGTGTTGCCCAACTCAACGTCGGTGCCGCCACGGAAGTGGAAATGAAAGAAAAGAAGGCCCGCGTCGAAGACGCCCTCCACGCAACTCGCGCCGCAGTTGAAGAAGGTATTCTTCCCGGTGGTGGTGTCGCTCTCCTTCGCGCCGCCGAGGTGCTCGACAAAGTGCGTGCCTCTGGTGATGAGAAGGTGGGAGTGGACATCGTCCGCCGTGCCATCGGTTCTCCTGTCCGCATGATTGCCGAGAACGGTGGTGTCAACGGCGCCATCGTTGTTCAGAAGATCCTTGAAGAAGACGAGTACAGCTTTGGTTACGATGCCGCGGTTGACAAGTACACCGACCTCATTGCGGCAGGCGTTATCGACCCGACCAAGGTCACCCGTACCGCCCTGCAGAACGCAGCCAGCGTTGCAGGACTCCTTCTTACCACGGACGCTCTCGTCAGCGAGATTCCGGATGAGAAGGGTGCAGGCGGCGGGATGCCTCCCGGGCCGCCGGCCTACTAGGCAGAAAAAATGATCCAATGATTCCCTGGTCTGCTCGTATACGGGCAGACCAGGGCACAGGATCAACAATGCGGACAGACAATCAAGACCGTCGGCCAATACCCCCAAGCGCATTCGGCGGAGTTGGAGACGATGCCGTACCCGGAACGACGGCAGCTCTTTGAAAAAGGCTTTCAGAATCTAACTAACCCGTCACACAGATTCAGTTCAGGCTGCAACCTGAACTCGGCAGAGGTTTGTTGCCTGTGCCTGAACAGTTTGAGAAGTGAACAGGCTGGAAGCCCTTTCTATGAATTGCCGATTTATACCAAGCTGTCAGAGCCCCAATTAATTCAGTTTAGACATAGAGAACAGTTCAGAGGTAGCTAACCATGAGCAATACCCTTGATGAACTCGAAAAAGAGCAACAGGGAAAGCAGAAACAGGATGAAGAATCCAGTAAGAGAGACGATCCTTCCAGGGATGTCGAGCCTATCGAGTCCCGTGAGGTAAAAGCCACAGATCGCGCCTCGGCCATCGAAGTTCGAAATCTCACCAAGTATTACGGCGACTTCCTGGCTGTAGACAACATTTCGTTCGAAGTGTGGGACGGCGAGATTCTCGGCTTTCTCGGCCCCAACGGCGCGGGTAAATCCACCACCATCAAGATTCTGGCCTGCTTTCAGCCGGCTACCGATGGCTCAGTAACCGTTGCCGGGCACGATGTGTTCACCGACTCGCTGAACGTCCGCAAGAAAATCGGATACATGCCGGAGAACGTGCCTCTATATCCCGAAATGCGTGTCCGCGAATACCTGAAATTCCGTTCCGCCATCAAAGGCGTGCCCAGAAACAAGCGGGCATCGCGAATGGCCGAATGCCTCGAGCTCTGCGGCATCAACGAGGTCGAGGGTAAGTTGATAGGACAGCTCTCCAAGGGCTATCGGCAACGTGTGGGGCTTGCGGACGCACTTATCGCTGATCCCAAAATCCTTATTCTCGATGAGCCTCTTGCCAGCCTCGACCCCAACCAGCAGGGCTACGCGAAACGTCTCATCCAGGATCTAAAGGGCAAACACACAATTATCTTTTCCACCCACATACTGAGTGATGTCGAAGAGGTCTGCGACCGTATGGTCATCATAGACAAAGGCAAAATGGTCGCTGCTGGCACCCCTGAAGAGTTAGCTAACCGCTACGAAGATCAGCACCACCTCCACGTCGAAGTCGTCGGTCCGTTCGATGACATCAAGGAAAAAGTTCAAGGCATTGAGGGCGTCGAAACCGTCAACGCCACGGAGCAGGACGGCTGCATCGGGCTCGATATCGTCACCGGCACCGATACCGATATCCGCGAAAAGCTCTCAAAACAGTTTCTCGACAACAACTGGGGGCTCCGCGAGCTCCGCACACAACGTATGGATCTCGCCGAGATCTTCAGAAAACTGACACAATAGGGAAGATGCCACCGTTCCATTCTTCCCTGACACCTGACACCTGACACCTGACATCCCATGGAAACACTACTCAATCCAACAACCGCTCTGATACTCATCTTCGTCATCAGCGCACTGGTCATCGGGCTCTGGGGTAACCTCTGGTATCTTTTCAAGAAAGAAGTCAGCAGCGTCCTCCTCTCCCCGATCCTTTATATCTTTACGGCCGTCTTCCTGGTGCTCACCGGCATCTTCTTCTTCGAAGGTGTCACACGCGGCCCAAGTCCGCAGGCCACCCTGCGTCCGCTTCTTGGGACGATCTCGTTCGTGCTTCTCTTCTTTTCTCCAGCGATCACCATGCGCCTGTTTTCCGAAGAGGCCCGCAGCGGCACGATCGAAACACTCATGACTGCGCCGGTCTCTGAGATTCAAGTGGTCCTGGCAAAATTTTTCGCCGGGCTGACATTCTTCATCATCATGCTGCTCCCGACCTTTGCCTACGCTTTGGTTCTCAACAGTATGGCTACGGCGGGAATCGACTTCGGTCCGATTCTTTCCGGCTACCTCGGACTGCTGCTGCTGGGTTGCACCTTCATTGCCCTGGGCACGTTTATATCTTCTCTCACCAAGAATCAGATTATCGCCTTTGTCATCACCGTGACCACCATGCTGGTTCTGTGGGTCATCGGATTCCTGGCCGGAGAAAAGACAGAACCGCTCTTCCAGGTGATGGCCTACATTGGCATTCAGGAGCATGTCAATGATTTCGTCAAGGGCGTCGTCGACTCCCGTAACATGATCTACTTCCTGAGTACCACCATCTTCTGTCTGTTCCTGACTGTGCGGTCCCTCGAAAGCCGTAAGTGGAGGTAATGCACATGGCCACCGACGAGAGAATGAGCAGAGCTCCCAAGCCTTGGGAAACTACCACGCGTATCTTCATCGTTATCGGATTCTTCGCCGCCATCGTGGGAGGCGTCCTTTACGAAGTGCGACGTGAATGGGATTCCGCCGTACTGGCCACTCTCATTCCCGGGGTAGCGATAACTATCCTCTGCATCGCCCTCAACATTGAGTGGGTACTGCGCACCGTCATTCAGAAGAAGATGCTGCTCAACCTGAACACGATTGTCATGGTCGTCTTCGGCCTCGGCATCACTGTAGGCGTCAATTACTACTCTTATCGGCATCACGCCCGCGAAGACGCGTCCGGACGCTACAAACTCAGCGAGCAGACCAAGAACATGCTGGCCGGACTCGAAAATACCGTTCGCGCTTACACCTTCTTCAGCACCAACGCCCGCGCCTATCAGGATTTTCAGTTCGTCGAAATGGCGAAAGACGTCATCGAGGAATACGCCGCGCTTTCTACTAACATGGAAGTCCAGCACGTCGACGTGATGCGTGAAGGCAAGAACGTCATGTATGTTCGGGACGGCCTCGGCGTCGATTCTATCGACCTCAACTCCGTTATCTTCGCGTCGGGCGACCTAAGTCTGATGGACGCCAAGGCGGCCGCGGGAAAGGCCCTTGCTTACGCTGAAGCCAAGAACCAGATTGAAGAGCAGATCGATGAATTCAAAGCTCGAGGCATTTCATCGGAAAAGCTCAAGGAAATTCGCGAGCGGGTCAGCGAACAACTTGCCGAGATCGAGCTCACCGGCCGTGAGAAAGCGGATATCAAGGACACCTTCCCTGATACTCACAAAGCTCTCGAAGGCTTCTTCGACGGCAAGGATCTGACCAAGGACGAAATCACCAAGATTCGAGATGGCATGCCCAAAGTCAAAATCCGCACGAAGGTCGTCCGCGGCTACGATATGTACGATTCGCAGCAGGGGGGCCGCGGAGGGGAATCGCAGCCGGTATTCAAGGGAGAAGAGGAATTTACCACTGCGGTGATGAGCGTCGCTGACGAAAAGCCCGCACAGGTCTATTTTCTCACCGGCCACGGCGAACGCCGCACGGAAGGCTGGGGCGAACTCAGCTACCGCTTCTTTTCAGAAGAGCTGAAGAAATCCAACGTCGAGTTCAAGACCCTCGATCTCAATGAAGAGGGTAAGGTGCCGGACGATTGTGCCGTGCTCGTCATCGCCGGACCCGCGAATGGTATCCCGGTCTTCCACCTCAAGATGATCGAAGCCTACCTGGGCCGAAAGACCTCCGCCGATGTGACGCCCCCTGCCCTCCTTGCGCTCGTCGACCCCGTTCAACGCCGAGAGTCCGGCTTGCAGGAGCTCCTGGCAAAATACAACATCGACCTCCTTGAGCGTGTTCGCCTTATCAACGTGAGAAAGGCCCGCATGCTCGACCCGCGCACCTTCAAGGTAGTAACGCAGGAAAGGCCCTCCTTGAACGTGGAAGTCTCCGAATACGGTGATCACCGGGCGGTCGCAGCTCTCGATGGTTTTCCTTCCTCTTTTGCCGATGTCGCCTGTGTGCGCCCGACCGAAAAGAACGCAAACACCGATGTCAAGGTCATCCCGTTCCTCAACAGCAACCCGAAGGCATGGGGTGAGACTAACTTCCGCAGATTGGTACAATCAAAAGTCGCCAACTTCGAAGCAGACGAAGACATCAAAGGACCGGTCCCATTCGGTGTCATCGCGGAGTCATCCAGGGAAGAGGGGCCGCGCCTCATTGTGATTGGCGATGCGGATTTTGGATCGAGCTCGTTCATCAATCGTGCGGCCGGCAACCGCGGCCTCGCCATCAACTCCACGCTCTGGCTTGCCCGCAAAGACAACCGCCTCGGGCTCCCGCCGGTCGATATGAACAAGGCATCCTGGCAGCTTACTTCTGACAATCAGAAAACACTCGGGCTTGTTGCCCGCTTCGGACTTCCCGCCGGCTGGATTTTCTTCGGCCTTGGTGTCTGGATGATTCGGGCGGTCATGACCACCAACTCGGATCGCAAATCCCTCATATTGCGTTTTGCCTGCGTCTTCGGCGTCCTGCTGGCCATCCTTGGCGCCATCGGCTACGCGAGTGATACCACAACTGGCCTCACCACTGGATTGATCATCCTCGGCATCGCCCTAGTTGCAGCGGGCATTGGTTTTAATCTGACCTGGTTTAAGCAGATGGCCATAGAGCGCAAAGCCGTCTTTGGCACCAACGTCGCCGTCATGGTCGTCCTCGGATTCGTGATTACCTTCATCGTTAATTACTCCGCCGCCCGCAGCTACGATCGCCTCGACGTCACAGAGAACAAACGTTACGCACTCGATGACGAAACCATTGCCGAATTGGAAAAGGTCGATAAGCCCATTGACGCGACCGTGATCATGCCGGTGCAGTTTTTCAGCCAGGTGGCCTACTTCGCATCCATGCACATGAAGGAGATGCAGGAGGAGTTCCGCCGCCACGCGCCCAATGTCGCCTTCCACACCATATACAACACCAAAGATGGCCAGGAGCAGATCCGGCTCCTAAGTGAACAGCTCAAAACCCGTTTTACCCGAGAGAAAATCCCACTCGTCCTGTTCAGCAGCAGCGACAACGTGAAGCAGGTCGATTTCGAGAGCGTGATCGAGCTCCCACCGCCGCCCATGCAGAGAAACCCATGGGGGGGCCCGCCGCCTCAGCAGGGCCCGCCTAAGCTTGTGGCCGAACGGGCCTTCCTCGATGCCATCCTTACCGTGGCCAACGACGAGCGGGTTACCCTCTATTTCTCCGTCGGCAACGGCGAGCGGCATCCGGAAAAATTCGACGACCAGGATTTCGGTGAATTTGCCAAGCTCCTCAAACGCGCCAATTTCGGAATCAAGACCATCGACCTTAACAAAGAGGATAGTGTCCCCAGTGACTGCAAAATCCTCGTCCTGGCTGCGCCCAAAGAAACCTACAGTGACAAAGCCAAAAGCGTCATTTCCGGCCACCTGAACAGCGAAGGCGCACTGATGGTCTTCGTCGAGCCCGAAATAATTTCCGGCACGGTTTCCGGTCTCGAAGACATCCTCGCCGAATACGACATCCGCCTCGAAGAGCGCACCATGGTCGTGGACATGCGCAAGCAAATGATTGGATTTGATCCACGCCGTGGGCCGGTCGTCAGCAACCGACCGGACATGGTCGTCCAGGCCAACAAATACGGTTCTCACGAGATCACTCGCCCGCTCGAGGGCAACACGGTCGCTTTCTATCAGGCATGCAATATCGACGTGAAAGAACAGCCGCCTCAACAGAACCCGCATCAGTTCGGCGGCGGCAGGCAGCCACCACAACAACCGCCTTCAAAGTGGCGTACGGCCCGCCTTGTTCAGTCCAACTCAGAGGAAGGCTGGATTGACCGCAACCTGAAAGAGGGCGACACCACCATCAAGCTGGACGAATTCCACGATACCAAAGGCCGCGGCACTGTTGCTGTGGCGGTCGAGCCCAACAATGCACCACCGGCGCCGCCCCGACCAGGCATGCCTCCGATGCCGCCCCCGCCGGGTCAGGAAAAGAAGCTAGGCCCTCGCATTGTCGTCTTCGGCGATGCGGACCTCGCCAGCGACGCGATCATTCGCCAGGCGCCCGGCAACGAGCAGTTCCTCATGAGCAGCGTCCGCTGGATGGCGCGACAGGAACCACGTGAATTTGATTTCATCAAACCTAAAGAACTCGAAAACCGCCCTCTGAATATGGCAGAGGCCAGCAAGAAATACCTGCGCTACGGCGTCATCTTCGGCATGCCGCTGTTGATGCTCGTCGTCGCATTCGGTTTCTGGCAGCTCCGGAGAATGTAATCGCCTATCATCATGTGGACTCGACAAGCTCAGTGTGTCGAGTCCTCAGCTAAGGCAAGGACACATGTCACCACATAATCTTCATCTATTACTCATTGAGAAGCAGAGCCAAAGATGAACTGGAAAACAACAATAATCATGGCCGCCGTCTGCATCGTCGGAGGCGGATATCTCTATTTCGTCGACAGCAAACAACTCGATTCCCAAAAGGTGGGAGAACTTCGAAAGAAGGTGTTCAAAGTCAAAGACCTTTCCGACGGCGTCGACATGATCAAACTCAGCCGTCTCGATGGTGAATTCGAATTCCACCGCAGTGGCGACGAAAGCAGCTCTCCCTGGCTCATGAAAGAGCCGCTCATCGCCCGCGCGGACAAATCAAACGTCAAGAGCATCGCCAGCGGGCTCGAAGACATGGCCGTACAGAGCGTCGTAGAAGTCTCCGGCGGCCTCAGCGAGTATGGGCTCGAGAAGCCCCGCGTTACCGTCAACTTCGATTCAGAAGGGCAGAGCTACTCCCTGCTGATAGGTAAGGCAGGCCCCAAAAAGAACACCATCTTTGTGAAGAGCGGCGACGAAAACGCCGTTTATCTCACCAATGATTCTTTCTATGACAAAGTCAAGAAGAGCACCGAGGAGTTTCGGGACAAGAAGGTCGTGAATATCGATAAGTCTGACGCCACTAACTTCACCCTCGTCTGGTCGGACAAAGAGAAGAATAAAGACATCGCCGCGAGCAAGACGGGCGATAACTGGAATCTGACCGCACCGGTGAAAGACCTTGGAGATAAATCCAAGCTCGAAGAGCTCATCGGCAAAATCGAAGATCTCGATGTTGACAAAGAAGATTTCTACACCGAGAGCATGGATGATCCGGCCAAATTCGGGCTCGACAAGCCTGCATTAAAAGTGGTCATCAAGACCAAAGCCGATGAAGAAGAAAAGAAGGCCGCCCAGACCTTCGAGATCAGCTTCGGCAAAGCGGTCGAAGGGAAGGAAGACAAGATCTACGCCAAGCGTAAAGATGAGCCCACGGTTTTCGGCGTCAAGAAGGACATCCTCAAAGACCTGGCCGTCGAAGAACTCAAGGATGTCCGCTCCGATGACTTTGCCGTTTTCGAAGATGACGATGTGACCAAGATCGAAATCTCCCTCGCAACCGGGGAAGCGATCGTTGAAAAACACGAAGAGAAGAAAGACGACGGTTCCAGCTCAGAGGTCAAGTGGAAAGTCACAAAGCCTAAAGAAACCGGCGCGGACAAGAGCGCGGTCGACGACTTCATCGACGCGATCGATTCGGCCAAAGTCGACGAGTTCACCACCGACGAACCCAAAGACGAAGACCTCGAAAAGTACGGTCTAAAGAAACCAGCGGCCAAGATCACACTGACAGTCAAAGACGCGGACCCGGTCTCGATAGAAATCGGCAATGCCCACGCAGATGAGGAAGAAAAGTTCTATGCCAGACGTACCGGTTCGGAGAGCATCTACCTGGTCAAGAAAAAGAGTCTCCACAAGGATCTCCTGAGCGGGCATCTCCTCTTCCGCAACAAGCGGGTCACCAACTTCAGCAGTTCCGCCGCAAAGAAGATCGTCGTCACCAAGGGAGACAAAACAGTGGCTCTCACCAAGAGCGACGACTGGCAGCTCACCCAGCCCGTCACCGCCAAAGCTGACAAAGACCGCATAAACGGCCTCCTCTGGCAGATTAACAGCCTTAATGCTGTTCGTTTCATTTCCGAGAACAAGGACGACCTTTCCAATTTCGGCCTCGACAAACCGCACATCAAAGTTTCCGTCGAAGTTAAGGATGACGACGCGGGCGATGATTCCGACAAGCTCAAAGAGGGCACGGTAACACTTCTCATCGGCGAAAAAGTCGAAGACGAAGACGAGTATTACGCGACGCTCGCGGACGGCCCCAACAAGGACGTCACTTTCACCATCAGCAAGTACGGTTACGGCAAGCTCGATACCGAATTCCATGACCGTGAAATCATCGATGTCACCAAGAGTGACGTGGAAGAGCTCACTCTCAGATACGCTGACACCGCCATCACCTGCAAACTCGAAGGTGAAGACGACGACAAGAAATGGAAGGTCACCAGCCCGCAGGAAGCCGAAGGTGAAAAATCCGAAATCGAAAACCTCCTCGACGAGCTCGACCCCCTCAAGGCCGACCGTATCGCCAGCTACAGAGCCAAAACTGGCCCCGAGCTTGCCCCATTCGGACTGGACACCCCTGAGCTGACCATCACCCTCAAAATGAAGGACAAAAAGGAAAAGATCATCCACATCGGCAAGCTCCTCAAAGACGGCGAGGACGAATTCTTCCACGTCCGCGCCGACGACAAGGACGCCGTCTTCCTTATCAAGGATAGCAAAGCCAAAGACCTCCGTAAGAAATTCGAAGACCTTGCCAAAGTAGAGAAGAAAGAGGAAGAAGCGGAAGAGAAAAAGGAAGTAGACGGAAAACCGGAAAAAAAGGAAGAAGACGGAAAACAGGAAAAGAAGGAAGAAGACGGAAAACAGGAAAAGAAGGAAGAAGAGACGAAGTAATCTCAGCCGCAGGCTACAGCCTGTGAGCTCACGTCATCATTTTCTAACAGGCATGCCTGTTACCAGCACTTGGCCGGCCTGCACAGGGCCGGCCACGTTTATTTATGGTCAATGTTGATGGTTGATGGAAAGAAGAATCATGAGCTCTCTCTTTAGATGTGTGGTGCCATGGGTGTATGGAAGGATGGAAAGTGGGGAGCGTGCGTGGATAGGTGCATGCGTGGACGGGCACATGGGTGCGTGGAAGGGCAAATTGGTTCGAGGGGACACCACTCCCCCACTCCACCACTCCCCTACCCCACCACTCCACTACTCCACCATTCCGCCATTCCACCATTCCTCCACTCCCCCACTCCCCCACTCCACCACTCCTTTACTCCCCACGCGCCAAACCTCTCTGCGCCTTCTCTTCTTAGTCAGCCTCACGACCTCGCTCCACTCTCAGGATCAGCAGCCCGTCCCCACCTTCCCGCGCCGCAACGCCATCGTCATCGCGGTCGAGCGCACCGCTGCCTCTGTCGTCAATATCAGTACTGAGCGCATCGTCGTTCAGCGTACGGATCCTTTCTTCAAACTGCGCGGCCGCTTCTCTGATCCATTCTTCGACAATTTTTTCAGCCGTTTCGGCCAGCGACGGCAGGTCCGCACCAACAGCCTGGGCTCCGGCGTCATCCTCGACCCCAGCGGGTACATCGTCACCAATGAGCACGTCATTCGAAAGGCGTCCGAAATCCACGTCACCCTCCAGGACAAGACGACAGTCAAGGCAACACTGGTGAGTTCCGACCCTGAAAACGATCTCGCCGTCCTCAAAGTACCCGCCGGCGATAAACTCCACGCAGCGCCCATCGGCACATCCACCGATCTCATGATCGGTGAGACGGCCATAGCTGCCGGCAATCCCTTCGGACTCGAAAATTCGGTCAGCGTAGGCGTCATCAGTGCCAAGAACCGTTCCATCGTGGCCGATGGCGAAGTCGTCTTCGACGATTTCCTCCAGACCGATGCTGCCATCAATCCAGGTAACAGCGGCGGCCCGCTCCTGAACATCCACGGTGAAGTCATAGGCATCAACACCGCCGTCTACGCCGAAGGCCAGGGCATCGGTTTCGCAATTCCCATCGACAAAGTCATCAATACTCTCGAGGGCCTCCTGGATTTCCGCGTCCTCAAAGAGATCTGGTTTGGTGCAAAGGTCCAGCGCCTCACCAAAGACCTTGCATCTGGCCTCGGCCTCAAAGCCGCGGGCATCCTGGTCTCTGACATCGAGCCGAAGAGCCCGGCCGAAACAGCCGGACTCAAGCCTTCAGACATCATCACCCGCATCGACAATCACAGAATAAATAACCTTCTGGACTTCAAGAAGGAGATCCTTCGCCATGAAAAATCAGACCGGCTCAGCATCCATTACCTGAGAGACGGCAGAATCCGAATCAGTTCACTTACCCTCGGCGCCATTCCACCGCTCTCATCTGTAGAACTGATCCGCAAAAAACTTGGAGTAAAGCTCTTGTCCGTCACAACGGAACTGGCCAAACGTTACCGGCTACGTGTGGCCAAGGGCCTGGTTGTTACAGAGATTGAAATCGGCGGCCCAGCTCACCAGGCCGGTCTTCGCCAGCTCGATGTCCTCATTCAGATTGGCAGACTCCGGCTCAATAAAGCAGAACACCTCGCCCGACTCCTCAAAGAAGTGAAGCCCAAATCAAAAGTCGCAGTGTTGCTGCTCAGGGGCGATTACCTTGCCCGCGCCCTAGTGACAACACGATAACATAATGACTAATGAGTAAGATCTGCATTGTATACAGAACGACGAGACGAGTGCTGCGAGTACGAGTCCTCGCACTCGTACCGCTGCTCCTCACCACCGCCCATGCCGGCCCACAGTTTGTAATCAACCAAAGCGTCAGCGAACTCCGCGCCGGCCAGACCTGCAAGATCGTAATCAACGTTACCTGGGAAGGCGACGCGACCCAGTGCCTCATGGGCGAAATGAAATGTGATTTGCCAGCGGACATCGAACGGCTCGACGCCCAGCCGGCAAGTTCTGATTTCTCAATTACAGCCGGCAAGCCCAAATCCACTTACACCTACCAGAGCCTGTTCCGCCCACTCAAGGCGGGAGACTTCGAGCTCGATAAGATCGAAGTCCAGTTCAAGCTCCCAACCACAAAGCCCGGCGAGTGGGAAACCTGGACGCCCAAATCACCCATCAAGCTCATCGCCTCCCGTCCCCTCGAATTGAGCGGAAGCGTCATCACAACACTTGCTGTCATCGGCGGCATAGCTGCGCTTGCGCTGGCCATCTTTGGCATCACCGTGTGGCGCTACAAAAGAAGCGCAAAGTCAGATGAACAGGCCGACATCGAATCCCCATTCCTCGAACGACTCGACGATCTCAGAAGTCTCCGCATCAAGGGCGACTTCAAAGACTTTTTCGCCCAGCTCAGCGACCTGCTCAAGGAGTACATAAAGCAAAAATACAGTCTCAAATCCGATTCCGACTTCGTCATCACCGAAACTCTCGACAAACACATCGACTCAACCCTGTCGAAGAGAATCCGGGAAGTCCTTGAATTGGCCGAAAACGTCCGCTTCGGCGGAACTCCACCCTTACCCACGGATCTGGATCGAGCCCATCGATCCGTAAAAGATCTCCTCGAGCTGAATCGCCCGCAACAAACAAATCCAGAAGAAGAAATATCCTTCAAAGAGACATAAGCCTCCCACATATCTGATTACGTATTACGCATTACGTATTACGTATTACTCATCACTCATTACTCATTACGGAGCTCTCATGGCAGTTGGCGCCCAAGTCAAAGAAATCAGCGAAAAGGTCAAACAGCAAAGCAGCTTCATCACGCAACTCCACGAAGCCATCGGACAGGTCATTGTGGGCCAGCGCTACATGGTCGATCGGCTCCTTATCGGTCTGCTTACCCGCGGCCACGTTCTTATCGAAGGCGTGCCTGGCCTGGCCAAGACCCTGACCGTCAAGACGCTCTCCGATGCCATTGACACAAAATTTCAGCGCCTGCAGTTCACACCCGACCTGCTGCCGGCCGACCTTATCGGCACACTCATCTATAATCCGCGGAGCGGCGAATTCTCCGTGAAGAAGGGCCCAATCTTCGCAAACATTATCCTTGCGGACGAAATCAACCGCGCACCTGCCAAGGTGCAATCAGCCCTTCTCGAAGCCATGCAGGAACGCCAGGTCTCCATCGGCGACGAGACCTTTGGCCTTGACGAGCCGTTCCTCGTCCTCGCCACCCAGAACCCTGTCGAGCAGGAAGGCACGTACCCGCTGCCAGAGGCCCAGGTCGACCGTTTCATGCTCAAGCTCAACGTGGACTACCCGACCAAAACCGAGGAACGCGAGATCATGGATCGCATGGCTACCACCCAAAAGCTTGCCCCCATCGAATCCGTCATCACCCCCGAGGACATTGTCGCCGCTCGCGAAGTCGTCGATTCCATTTACATCGACGACAAGATCAAGGACTACATCGTCGACATTGTCTTCGCGACCAGAGAGCCCAAAGAGTTCGGTTTGGATCTTGGCGACTTCATCGAATATGGCGCATCCCCCCGCGCCACCATCGCTCTCGCAATCACCTCAAAGGCCAATGCATTCCTGGAAGGCCGCGGCTACGTCACCCCCCAGGACGTAAAATCCATAGGTCTGGATGTGCTGCGCCATCGCGTCGTCATCACCTACGAAGCAGAGGCCGAAGAGCTCACAAGTGATGATCTGGTGCAGCGTATTTTTGACCATGTGGAGGTGCCTTGATGCCTGAAGTCTCCAAAGAAATCCTCAAACGGGTCCAACAGATCCAGATCCGCACTGCGCATCTGGTGAACGACGCGCTTGCAGGCGAATACGTCAGCGTATTCAAGGGACAGGGAATGGAGTTCCAGGAAGTGCGGGAATACCAGCCCGGAGACGAGATTCGTTCCATCGATTGGAATGTAACAGCTCGTGCCGGGCGACCTTTCGTAAAACGTTTTTCGGAAGAACGTGAGCTCACCGTGATGCTGCTCGTCGATGCATCGAGCTCCGGCCAGTTTGGAACGACCAATCGATCCAAGAGCGATCTCGCTGCTGAGATCTGCGCAGTCCTCGCCTTCAGCGCCATAAAAAACAACGACAAAGTCGGCCTGATCATCTTCACCGATCACATCGAGAAGTTTGTGCCGCCCAAAAAAGGCAAACGTCACGTCCTGCGCGTGATCCGTGAACTGCTCGCTTTCGAGCCACAGCGCAGCCGCACCGATATCAAGCTCGCCCTGGACTATCTCAACCAGGTGACAACGCGGCGATCTGTTTCATTCCTGGTCTCAGACTTCATTGCCGAAAACTATGAAAAGTCGCTCCGAATCGCGAATCGTCGCCACGACATCACCGCCATCACGATCACCGACCCGAGAGAGGTGGAGCTACCCGACCAGGAACCGCCGCCGCCCATTCTCAAAATCATGGGCCCGATCGGCAAGGCCATCTGGTGGCTGATTCGGCCGCCGACAATTTTCGAGCTCGAGGACGCCGAAACAGGCGAGCGACTCCTCATCGATGCCGCTGACCAAAACACGAATCGGGGCTACGGCATCCTTAACAGAAAACACATCGACGAACGAACCGACTATTTCCGATCCATCGGAGTCGACACCATCGACATCCGCACAGACCGGCCATACATCGACATCATCATGAAATTCTTTCGAATGCGAGAAAAAAGACTCAGAGCGTGAGCAGAGCGTAGCCACAGGCTGCTGCCAGACTCCTTCGTAAAAAGTCGATTCTGAACACTCTTCGCCCCGAAGGGGCCAAACATATCAGCCCAGGGCAACGCCCTGGGTTCAGATGAAGATGTGCGCCCCAGCCCTGAAGGGGCGTCACAGAATGCTGAGCCTCAACAATCTGTGACGCCCTTTCAGGGCTAATTCGGGCATAAATCACTCACCCAGGGCGTTGCCCTGGGCTATTATGTTTTGGCCTTTCAGGCCGGAAAACGTTGGGTCGTGACTTTTTACGAGAGAATCTGCCAGCCTGTGAGCCACGTTAAGTTTATGTGAGCTCACAGGCTGGCACCAGCCTGTCAGCTTGTGGTAGCGGCGGCGTCTCGCCGCCGAACTTCTGCGGCGGGACGCCGCAGCTACGCAGCAAGTGGGACTTCGACTTTTTACGAAAGAATCTGCCAGCCTGTGAACCGATTCAGATGAAAGGATCTGCCCTATGGCGGAAGACAAAGACTTCAACTACCCGGACATCCCAGCCAAGACCAAGACAAGAAAGCTGTTCGACAAACGTACCACTTTCTTCACTGTCCTGATCACTGCTTTGTTTGTGGTGCTCGTTGTCATGCTGCTTGCTGTGAGGACTACCACCCCTGCAAAAAGCATCGAACGCCACGGTGGGCCCTCGCCAACATCCACTCACTGGACCCCCGATCACCAGCGCAAATACGCTCAGACGCTCGTGGCCAAGGGCCTCAAGAAAGAGGCAGCTCTCGCCTTCGCCGATTACCTCATCGCCACGGACCTCCCTCTTTCCGAGCGTGCCACAATCCTCTACACCATGGGCTCGCAATACTTCGAAATCGGCGAATACGAACCCGCGCTTTCTGCCTTTTACCAGGCCGAGGTCGCCGGTGTTTCCGCCGACATCAAAGCCGAGCTGGATCGCAAAATCGTCACCTGTCTCGAAAAGGTGGGCAAGAGCTTTGATGCGCAGTCCGAGCTAGAGCAGCGGACGGCTCTCGTCAAGAAGGAAGACTCCGAAGCACGGGGGGTGGTCGTGGCACGCATCGGCAACGAAGAAATCACCTTGGGAAAACTCTTCGATGAGCTTCAGAAGATGTCCCGGATGAACCCGCAGTTGGCCGAAAGCTACCGCTCCGACAGATCGCGCCTCATCGAATTCCTCCGTCAGCACATCTTCCAGCGGCTCCTCGCCCGCAAGGCGAAGAAGCTCGGCCTGGATCGCCAGCCAGAGTTTCGCAAGCAGATGGAGGAGATCATGGAGCAGTCCCTGGCTCAGGTCATGATCCAGCAGGAGGTACAGTCGAAGGTCTCCGTCGATCCCGCGGATGTCAGAAACTACTTCGAAGCGAACCGACAGAAATATGTAGAGAAAGGCAAGGCGGACGTCAGCCACATCCAGATTGCGGATGAATCGAGGGCAAATGCAATCTCGAAAGAACTCGAGGCCGGTAGAGATTTCGCAGAGTTGGCGCGTGAGAATTCACAAGATGCCACGACCAAAGACAAAGGCGGCAAACTTGAGCAGCCGATCACCGAGGGCTCCGCCTTCGTGCCTGGCATCGGTAAGGCCGACCAGTTCGTGCAGGCCGTTTTCACTATCCCAGTGGGTGACGCAGGCAAGACATCTGTCAAAACTGAGAAAGGCTTTCATCTCATCAAAGTTCACGAACGCACGCCGAGTCGTCCTCTGTCCTACCAGGAAGCCCAGCAGCGAGTGGCCTACGATTACCAGAATCAGAAGGCACAGATGGTGATCAGCAAGATGCTGCAGGAGACGCTGGAGGTCGAACGAGTGCAGATTTATGACCAGGTCCTGATGGGAGCGTCGCAGGAAGAGAAGAAGGAATGAGGAATCAGGAATGAGGAATCAGGAATCAGGAATCAGGAATCAGGAATCACGCCGCCATCGTAGCGCCGCCCGTCAGGACGACGGTATCGAGCCATCGGCTGGCAGACAGATTCCAGCCTGGAGGCCAGAGCCACGTATTCTCACCGCAATGAAGATATGTCTGCCCCTTCTCCTTTCCGCTTGTATTGCGGAAGACTCGACCGCACCTGCCCTCACACCAGATCAACTCTCTGCGCAGGAAAAACAGCAAGAAGAACAAAGAGAAAAATCAGACAATCAGACCTCCAACAATCCGCACGCAAAACTCCAACCCGTCGGCCCAAGCCACCCGGGGCTCCACTACCTGGAACAGCTTTACAAAGACTACGACGATGTAAAAGTCTCAGCGCAGGTCGACAACTCCCGGCCCAGCATCGGCGACTGGGTCACCTGCCAGGTCACCTTGAGCGGCCCGGAGGGTGTGGAATTCAAAAAGGCCGAGCTGCCCCAGAAACTTCCTGATTATGTGGCGCTCAAACAGCGCGGCTCGGTGCCTCAGAAAACCGAAAACGGCAAGGTCGCTCGAACGTGGGAGTTCACTTTCGACTTCTTCTTTACCGGAAAATTTCCACTGCCGCCGATCATGATCACGTTCAAAGGGAAGGACGGAAAAGAACGCCAACTCATGGTTCCAATCTTCTTCATCGATATCCAGGATCTGCCACTCGACCCTGAAAATGCTGAAGACATTCGACCCAACCAGGCCATGGCGGAAATCCCTGTCAGCTACCGCAAGTATTACGTTATTGGCGGCAGCATCCTCGGCGGGATATTGGTGATCGGGATCGCTGCCCTCTTCTTCATTCGCTGGCTCAGAAAACCAGAAGTGATTCCGCCAACGCCCGCGCACATTATTGCGTATGAGCAGATGCGTCGGCTCATTTCCGATCGCCTTGTCGAAGAAGGAAAGTTCGAAGAATTCTATGTCCGCCTTTCTGACATCTGCCGTCACTATTTGGAAAACCGATTCGGCCTCCGCGCACCTGAGCGGACCACCGAAGAGTTTCTCGCCATCATGGCAGGCACTTCAGTTCTCTCGCCGGACCACAAAGGACTCGTCCAGGATTTTTTGAAGCACTGTGACCAGGTCAAGTTCGCGCAATATGAGCCCGGCAAAGATGAAATGGAAGGAGTGTTCGAAAGCGCCAGACGACTGGTTGATGAAACGAAACTCGACGAGGAAGAAGGAGGTGAAGATGAAGATGAAGATGAAGAATTGGCTGCGTGACGTAATACGTAATGAGTAATACGTAATACGTAATCTCCAACGCCGCATCCGTGGGAGAACTGCCGAAGCCCACGAAGTAGAGCCGGGCTCTGCAACGAATCTGGGTATTCAAGACAAGACTTACTCATTACGCATTACTCATTACGCTCTGCCCATGCTCCCCGAACTGTTCCGAGATTGGATTGCCTTCCTGCTGCTTCCTTTGGCCGCGCTGCCGATTGTGCGCGCACTGTGGTTGAAGGGCGAGAGCACGATGCAGTTCTCTTCGGTGCGGCAACTGAAGCTGCTGAAGACTTCGTTGTCTTTAAGAGCGCGCAGTCTCCTCTCTGTGTTAAGGGTTGCGGCCCTGGCGCTGATCGTGCTCGCTCTGGCCCGGCCTCAGCAGGGGAAGACTGAGACACGGATTCAGACCGAAGGGATCGACATCGCCCTGGTGGTTGACTGTTCTCTCAGCATGTGGGCCCTCGACCTGGATAATCAGTACAAAAGGATTCGAGACGCCGGCAGCCAAATGAGCGGCTTCTTCCCGTTCGGCGGACGAAGGACTTCCTTTGCCGACAACGAGGCGATCGCGAATGCCAAGAATCGACTGGAGGTAGCTAAGCAGGTCATACTTGATTTCGCGAAAGGCCGTGGCGGTGACCGGATTGGCCTCTTCGTTTTCGCTTCCTCATCGCACATCCAATGTCCGCTGACGACAAATCACGGCGTGCTTATGGATATCGTCAAGCGTCTGAAGCTCCCGACCGATCGGGAGGTAAAAGCCATGCAGGATCGGAAAGAGCCGGTATGGGGAAGCCAGACCGCGATAGGCTGGGGGATTGCCACCGCCGCCAAACGCCTGGCGGACACAAAAGCCAAATCCAAGGTCATGGTTCTCCTGACCGACGGACGAAATAACGTCCACGACCTGACGCCTGAAACGGCAACGGAAATGGCCAGCGCACTCGGCATCAAAATCTACACGATCGGCGCTGGCACTGAAGACCAATCCTATCGCCTGAGCACTGACATCGATGGCTCGCCCTCTCTGGCGCCGATGCCCAGCTCAGAACTCGATGAAGGGCAGCTCAAACGTATCGCCGAGGCCACAGACGGACAATACTTCCGCGCGACCGACGGCGAATCTCTCAAGAAGATTTATGAAGAGATAAACAAACTCGAAAAGGTGAAAACCGAGGGAGAAAAGTATTCGGAGTACCTCGAACTGTTCTCCATGTTTTTGCTGCCCGCGCTTGGCCTGTTGCTGGTCGAAGTGGGTCTGGGCAATACTCGGTTACGCAAACTGCCATGAGAACGTAATACGTAATACGTAATGAGTAAATGTGGTCTTCGAGGACCACTTTGTTCAAACGTCGGATTCCATTTCACATCCTGCAAGGTACGAATTTGCACGATAGAGGCTCCATCCAGCAACACCGCCTCCCAACCCCAAACTTTCTTATTACGTATTACGTATTACGTATTACGTATTACGTATAACTCATCAGCCCAATGAATTTCGCTAAAGAAACCTATTTCATTCCTCTCATTCTTGGCCTTCCCGCCATGCTCATGTTTTTCATCTGGGCAGGGAAGCAGAGGAAGCGCGCGCTCGAGAGATTTGCGGGTTCGGCGCTGCTCGAACGGCTGACCCGGAGTGTGAGCCCTGTCCGCCAACGATGGAAGGCAGGGCTGTTGTTGCTGGCTTGTGCCTTTATCGGGCTGGCACTCACCCAGCCGAGATGGGGTGAGACTGAAGAGACGGTCAAACGCAGCGGCATTGAAATTCTGATAGCGGTGGATGTCTCAAAGTCCATGAGGGCCGAGGACCTCAAGCCCAACAGGATCACTAAAGCGCGCCGAGAGATTCAGGACTTACTCGGACAGCTTGAAGGCCATCGTGTTGGATTGATCGCATTCGCCGGGGAGGCATTTGTGCATTGCCCGCCGACCACGGATCTTGACGCATGTGGCCTTTTCATCGAAAGCATAGACGTTGGCCTCATCCAGCGAGGGGGCACTCAGATCGGTGACGCAATCCGTGAGGCCAACAAGGTCTTTCGAGAGAGCTCGGCTGCGCGAAAGGCGCTCATACTCATCACAGACGGCGAAGACCACGAAACAGAACCCATAGAAGCGGCCAAGGATGCAAGCAAGATCGGTGTCCACATTTATGCCATCGGCATGGGCACTCCGGATGGTTCGCTCATCCCCATGACCGACGAGACTGGCAACAGAGTTTTTCTGAAAGATCGGCAGGGACAGGTTGTCAAAGCTCACCTCGATGAAGAGACGTTACAGAAAGTCGTCCTGGAAACAGGCGGCGCCTATCATCGCGTCACCGCGGCCGGGCTTGAATTGGACGGGATCCTGCAGAAGATTAATGCTCTGGAGAAATCAGAATTGGAATCGCAGAAACTTCAACGCTACCAGCATCGGTATCAGTTGTTTTTGCTCGTAGCGTTTGTGTTGCTATTAGTCGAATCCTTAATGTCCGACCGCAGGAGAGTCCGTGAAGAAAGTGCGGCTCTCTCAGATAATGTGGTTGCGGCTTGATAGAAAGGAATCTGGAAACAGGAATGAATCGCTGCATCTACTTCTTGCTTTTCGTGACGGTCTGTTCGACCGACGGGGCCAACTCAATTGTCAAGCGTGTCAAGGAAGGCAATCGCCTTTTCAAGGAGAACAAACTTCCTGAGGCGATGAGCAAATACCAGGACGCTCGCACCGATGCCCCTGAAAAAGCGGAACTCCATTACAACATCGGAAACGTCTACTACGCGGAGAATCGTTTCCAGGATGCAATCAATTCATATGAGCAGGCAATGCTGAAAGGCGCGACGCCGCTGAAGAGTCGTGCCCGCTACAACCTTGGCAATGCGACCTACCGGATGGCCCAGCGCAAGGAGTCCGGTGAGAAACTTGAAGAAGCCCTGGGCCTGGCGAAGAAGTCATTGGAGCATTACAAGGATGCCCGCTACCTGAGGAAGAAAGCCATGGGCCGCAGCTTTAAAGAGGATGCCGATCTGAACCACAACATTCAGTTCGCCCAAAGAGAAGTGCGCCGCATTCGTGACAAGATCCTGAAGCGCCAACAGGAACAGCAAAAGAAACAAGATCAGCAGAAGAAAGACGATCAGAAGCAAGAGCAGAAGCAGGATCAGCAACAACAGCAAAACCAGCAGCAACAGAATCAAGAACAGTCACAGGACAAGAAAGAGCAGAAACAGAAACAGCAGGGCGAGCAAAACGAGCAGCAGAAAAAAGAGCAAAAAGAGGAACAGAAACAGCAGGGCGAGCAAAACGAGCAGCAGAAAAAAGAGCAAAAAGAGGAACAGAAACAGAAACAGAAGCAGGCGCAAAAACTCACACCTGAGCAGGCGAAACGCATGCTCGAACAGCTTACCGAAAAAGAGAAAGAGGAACTGAAGAAGCGGATGATGCGTTACGGCGGCGGCAGGTATGTCGAGAAGGATTGGTAGAGATGTTCCAAGTGGCCCACCCAATCACATTGTCGTCAGAGCCTGACAACGTGGCTGCTTGCGGTGTAAGGAAGGCCCCCCGGAGCGCTGGCGTCTCGCCTGCGACACAAGGAAGTGGCAGGCAGGCCTCAGTACTTCACGTGCTTATTCTCAGACTCGTTATTCTGTTTGCGCTCGGCTTGTTCGGCGATTTATACGCCCAGATTTCCGTTCGCCCCCAACTCACCACAGATCGTTGCCGTCTGGGCCAGGCCGTGCAGTTGGTGGTTTCATGTAGGGGCGCGCAGCAGGCATCGAGACCGCGGGTACCAAAAATTCCTGGTCTTCAGTTTGGAAACTGGCAGCAGTCGTCCAACATTTCAATTATCAATGGCCGCCGTTCAGCCAGCATCACATTTAAATGTCTGGTCTTCCCCGAGAAAGTGGGGAGCTTCTCTTTAAAGGGAATTACAGTCTCTGCCGGCGGGCGGGAGTATCCTGTTCCGTCACTTGCCCTCTTTGTTGGAGATCCAAAGATCGAGGCGAGTTCAGAAATAGTTCCAGCCGAAGTGCCGGTGAATCGCGTGTCCTTACTCAAGATCATGATCGTTGGCGGTTCCAGCGATATGGCTCCGCCTCAGTTACCCGAGGTGAATGGCCTTCGATTCTCTAAATGGGAAAGACAATCCGAACAGGTGTCCAGCGGGCGAGTGCTTGAGCGGCGAGATCTGTTTTCCTGTCGGGTTTTCCCTTCGCGGCAAGGACTGTTTCGTATTGATCCAATCACCCTGAGCTTTGGTGGCAAAGAGACCATTGTCCGTCCACAGACACTGCGAGTCATCGAAAAAGCGGCTGAGAATGTCTTGATGCGGGTACGCTTGTCCAAAGAACAGGTTTACCTCTCAGATCCGGTCGTCTTGACCGTCGAACTGCTAGCGAACAAAGACATCGATGGGCCGACTTTTTCTTTGCCCTGGCTCCCACCTCAGGGCTTTCTGGTTGCCGACCCGAACGAGGGCAAAGAACCCGATGTTGGACTCGGTGTTCAAGGCAAAGCAGAGCCGCAGCGAGTTGGATTCTTCCGCTCATCATCGACCTACGAGGGAAGGCAGTATGCGCGCTACTTCTTCGAGCGACTGTTAACACCCCTCTCACCCGGTGATCATGAGTTGGACAATTCATCCATGCAATACCGCGTGGTCACGGGACAGAAACGGGTGCGCGATTTCATTGGTTTTTCCAGACTGCAGAAGACATATAAAGACGTGACCGTGATGGCGCCTCTGGTCACTTTGAAGGTTCTTCCCCTTCCACAGGATGGGCGACCCGACAGTTTCAGTGGCGCCATCGGCGACTACAATCTTGTCGTCACGGCTAAGCCCACAGCAGTGAAGGTTGGCGATCCGATCACGCTTGAGATGACCGTCTCAGGCTCAGGGAATTTTGAGACGGTAAAGCTTCCGCCTCTTGAAAACACAAAGGGCTTCAGAGCGTATGACCATGAGAGCAAAACAGAAGTAGGGATCGTTGATGGCAAATACACCGGCAAGAAAGTGTTCTCGATCCCTCTCGTGCCGGTAGATCAGAGCATTCGGGAGATCCCGAAAGTGTCGCTTTCGTTTTTTGACACAAGCGCGGCGAAATACAGGACAGTAGAGGCTGCGCCGATTCCTATCGAGGTGACTCCCGGCGATGAAAACATCGGCATCGGCCTGGTGAGCTCGCCGGAGCCGGGACAGCGCAAGATGAGCGTAAAGCCGGTGGCCGCGATGATTTCACCGCTGCGCCGTTCTCCCATTTCTGAATTTCGAAATCACGCTTCCCCTTACTACCGCAACCCGCTCCATCTGGTCTGGCTGCCACTGCCGCTCCTGTTGTGTCTGGCCGCGGGAGTGTTTCAGAAACGGAGGCTGGATCGGTCCGGCGACAGCGTGCTGCAACGTAAACTGAAGGCATCATCGAACGCAATGGACCGATTGCTTGCAGCAGAAACTCTCAACGGAGCGGAGAGCTTTCAGAAAGTCAGCGAAGCCCTGCAGGGCTTCGTGTCAGACAGACTCGACCTGCCGCCAGCCAGCGTGGACGCCCAGTCAGCATCTGACATTCTGAATGGCCAGGCCGATGAGGCTGAAATCGCCGAACTGGTCTCCATACTCGAAGAGTGTGATTCAGCCAGATTCGGAGGCCTGAGTGACGAAGCGGGTGACGCCATGGTGGCGCATTCGAAGGAATTGATCTCAAGGCTCGAGCGGGAGATGAAATGATGTGCACCCGCATTTTTCACACACCCGCTTCGTGTCAACAGGCTGCCGGATTCGTTCGCAAAGAGTCTATTTTTGCGGTTTCCGCCCCGATGGGGCATGCACATATCAGCCCAGGGCAACGCCCTGGGTTTGGAGAGATATTTTCTCACAAGCCCTGTAAGGGCGAGACAGGGGGATGTGACACATTCGTTTGTGACGCCCTTACAGGGCTAAGACTGTATTTCGTACCTATTCCCAGGGCGTTGCCCTGGGCTGGTATGTTTTGGCCTTTCAGGCCAGATTCCGAACGGCTGCTACTTTTTACGAACGAATCTGCCAGCCTCTCAGTCAGGAAACTTACGAAAATTCTGATCTGCAATCTGGCTGTACTCCTTTTATTTGCATCAAACACGCTGGGGGCCCAGGCTGCCGCCAGTAAGGCATTGCATGAGATGGATGCGCTTCGGCTGTTCAATGAGGCCTCCTCCCACTATCAAGAGGCATCCGAGCTCCCGTCTGCCCAGGGGGAGAAGGCGTACGCGCTTTACCAACAGGCCGCAGCAACTTACGAAAAGGTCTTGCGGGGCGGATTCGAGCATCCGGACATCTTCTACAATGTGGGCAATGCGTACTTCAAAGTTGGCGACCTTGGCCGGGCGATACTCAACTATCGGCGGGCCCAGCGACTCATCGGGAACGACGCGGACCTGATGGAGAACATCCGCAGCGCGAAATCAAAGACCGTGGACGAAGAGCCCCCTCGCGGCGCACCCGAATTACTCAGAACGATTTTCTTCTGGCATTTCGATACCACTCTTGGCTTTCTGGCAAAATGGGCCATTTACGGCTACCTCGCGCTCTCGGCTTCGATTCTTGCTTTTGTCTTTTTCAGAAAGCCGCCGATTCTCTGGTTGGTCAAAGGGCTCGCCATCGTCACCATTGTTTTAAGCGCATCGTTCGTTATCAGGGCTCTGAGCGAAACACAAACTGCAGTGGTCCTTCAGACCAGTGCTGCCGTGAGAACAGGGTATTCGGAAAATGAAGGCAGCCGTTTTACAGTTCATGCCGGTACTGAATTAATTGTCGAAGAACAACAGACTGCGGAAGGCAGCGTTTGGTACAAGGTTGCTCTGAGTAAAGAGCTACGAGGATGGATACAGGCGGATGCTGTCGGCATCGTGCAGTCTTCACCTGCCAGCGATCCTGAGGCTGGTCAGGAGCAAAGTGGAACGCATGCCGATGACGAGGTCGGACCTGTCTCGGAACCGAAATCCTGAACGTGTAAATCTGGCTTTCTATCTGTACTCTCACACACACGCATTTCATGATACCTCTAGATTACGGCCGCTCTTTTCTCATTGGGCTCGCACCAAAAAATGAGGTCCGATTCTGGATAGAATCGCGCACACGGATCATTGACGACCAGACCGGTCAATTCGAAGACTATATCCAGACCGCATCGTGCAAGAGCGAGCGAACCTTCGCGGAAAAAGATCTGTTCCAGGATGACAACTACGATTTCATGCCAATCTTCGGCCCTGAATACAGTGTCATCTTTCGTCGCAAAGCATATCTGAACGACGGATACAAGGACTGTGTTCCGTCCTCACAGATGTGGGATGGCCAGAGGTATCACCTCATCGAGCCGGCAGAATGCGTTGAGCTCAAATCGAATGAAGAGATACGTGAGGCCACTTACTCCATGCATCCGATAGTCGGACAGACGGAAATCAGCGATTCTGAAACGGGACAGCGCGCCATTTTTGAATTCCCGGTAAAGACCATGAATACGCGTCGTGCGGACGACCTTTATCAGGTGGATACCGGCCCCCTTGCCTTCCCTGATTTAACAAAAAGGCATGAACGGAATGTGGATGGAATCTCACTGGCGTTCGTCGCTTTCAATGCGCCAGACTTCGCAGACTTTGTCGTCGAGGTACCGACAAGTCTTGGAGAAGGGATGCCGGAAGTGCATCATTACTCTGAGTTGATTTCGCTGCCGGCGCAGAATCGCGTGTACGTAATGCGTGATGCGTAATGCGTAATACGTAATGAGTAATGAGTAAGTGTTGCTGGTTACTTACTCTCCGGGTCGACATTCGCTTGTGACCGGGCTTAGGGAACTTTGCGGTGGCAACTTGGGACCGCCAGCATCCCGCTGGCTTTGGGGAGTGGCCTCCGGTCGCCCAACCGGCGAGCCAACGAGCGAACGAGCATCCATGTCGTCTAAGAACCGATTCCGATCCGCCCGGAATAGAAGTAACCTCATTACTCATTACGCATTATGCATCACTCCCTACTCTCAGCATCCATGACCAGAATCTTCCTCAGCACGTTCCTCCTGTCCTTCGCGGTTTTCCCTCACCTCGACGCTCGTTCCATCCTCATCTACGGGCGCGGCCAGGACGCCAAGAAACTAGATCCTGCCGATATCACCGATGGCGAGTCCGTAAAGGTCGTTTCGAGCATTTTCGATAACCTTGTCACTTACGCTGAGGACTCGGCCGAGATTGTGCCGGAACTGGCAACCAGGTGGGATGTGTCTAAGGACGGGAAGACATGGACATTTCATCTGCGTCCGAATGTGAAGTTCCATGACGGGACTCCTTTCAATGCCGATGCGGTCGTCTTTACGATGAATCGCATCATCAATCCGAAAAACTCGTATCGCTTTGGGGGGGCCTTCGGATATGCAGGCTCCTACAAGATGATCGAATCGGTGAGGGCCTCTGATGCGCTCAAGGTGGACTTCAAGCTCAAGTATGCGACGGTGATCTTTTTGCCGAATATGGCGATGTTCCCCGCAGGGATTGTGAGTCCCACGGCGATGAAAAAGTTTGGTAAAAAGTCTGCGATGCGGCCGGTCGGGACAGGCCCTTTCAAATTCAAGTCGTGGTCGCGGCAGGCGAAGATTGTGCTCGTGGCAAATCAGAATTACTGGGCAGGCAAGCCCGGTGTGGATTCAGTGATCTTCAAACCCGTGCGCGAGAATTCCGCCAGATCGCTGCAGCTCGAGCAGGGCGCTATTCACATGATGGATGGGATCGATTTTTCTGATGTCGCCCGTCTACAGAAAACGAAGGGCGTGCAGGTGCAGGTCGTTCCCGGGATGAACTTCGCATATCTCGCGATGAACAATACCGTAAAGCCATTCGACAATCCGAAGGTGAGAAAGGCGATCGCCCACGCGGTGGACAAGCCGAAAATCATCAAGCTCGCCTATCACGGTTTCGGCCGGCCGGGCGTCAATCCGCTGCCACCGACTATCTGGGGATACCACACAGGCATACAGGATTACCCGGTCAATATTGCCAAGGCGAAGGCGCTCCTCAGGGAGGCAGGTTTTCCGAATGGATTCAAGACGAAGCTCTGGGCAATGCCCAATCCTCGTCCTTATATGCCTCAGCCGCGAAAGGTGGCCCAGGTTATCCAGCAGGGCCTGAAGGCGATAGGTGTCGAAGCCGAAATCGTTACTTATGACTGGGGGCAGTATCTCGAGCGCACTTCAAAAGGTGAGCATCCGATGTGCCTGCTCGGATGGAGCACGGACAATGCCGACCCGGACAATTTCCTCTTCGAGCTGCTCGATAAAACCAATGCGGTGAAGGGAAGCGCGCTCAACGTTTCTTTCTACCGCAGTGATCCTCTGCATGACCTCCTCACCGCGGCACAGAGAGAATACGACCGAGCCAAACGGCTCAGCCTTTATCACAGAGCCCAGGAACTGATTCATAAAGACGTGCCCATGGTGCCCCTCGCCTACCTCCCTATTGTTCGGGCACAATCCACACGCGTGAAGGGGTATACTGTCCATCCGACTGGTTTGATCCGGCTTCGCAAGGTCAGTCTCTCCGATTAAGGCTGCTGCTATGCGTCGGTTTGCAGCGTTGCTCTTTTGGAGCTTTCAGTGGTGTGGTCAAAAATCTTCGGGCGCCTGCTGCTGGTTATCCCAACTCTCCTGGGCGCTATCACTCTCGTATTTCTGGTTTCGCATGCCGCGCCTGGCAGCCCTATCCGGAGCATGCTCGGCGAGAAAGCAGATGCCGATACCGTGCGGGAGTTCAACGAGCGTTATGGTCTCAATCAGCCGATACACATTCAGTATCTGCGTTTCCTCAAGCGGACCTTCATCCATCTTGATTTCGGCGATTCGATAGAAGGGTTCGCCGTCTCCGATGAGCTCTACTCACGGTTTACGGCCACCGTCGAGCTCAGCATGGCTGCAATGCTGCCGGCCTGCATTCTGGGAATCGGGCTTGGCGTGCTGGCAAGTCTGAGGCCCGGCGGATTCATCGACGTTGCCTCTGCGGGGATGTCGACGCTCGGGGTTTCCATCCCCGTCTTCTTTCTGGGTCTGCTTTTCCTCCTCCTCTTTCGTTCCATGCCGATGGGGGAACGGCTTGATCTGATTCTAGATATCGAGCCCATCACCGGGTTGTTCGTCATTGACGCAGCCTTGCGCGGCCAGTGGGAAGAATTCAGGAATGCGCTCAAGCATCTCGTGCTGCCGGCACTGACACTTGGGACGATTCCGCTGGCGGTGATTTCGCGGATGACCCGTGCGGCGATGATCGAAGTGCTGCAGAGCGATTACATTCGCACGGCCCGTGCGAAAGGGCTGGGATCGTTTCGCGTTGTCCTGCGGCACGCGCTGCCTAACGCGGCGATGCCCATCCTGACGATCACCGGTATGCAGTTCGGATATCTGCTCGCGGGCGCAGTGCTTACTGAAACCATTTTCAATTGGCCTGGGCTCGGGCTGTTTTTGACGGAGGCGGTTTTGAATCGAGATTTCAACGTTATTCAGGCATCCGCGTTTCTGATCGTGCTGAGCTTTGTCAGTGTGAATCTGTCTGTCGATCTCGCCTACCTCTGGCTGAATCCGAGATTGAGGGAGGAAAGCTCATGAAAGGCCATGATGGAATGATGGAGTGTTGGAGTTGTGGAGAATTGGAGTTCAGCCAGTGATGAAGCGCGCTTTCTACGTGGTCAGGAAAACTGCCCGCTCGATTTCGGGCGGGGTGGGTCTGATTGTCATTGTTTCTTTCCTCCTGTGCGCGCTGTTCGCGGGTGCACTGACTTCGCACGACCCTTATGTACAGGACGCTGAGGCGCAAACAGTCTCACCGAACAGGGCACACATTCTCGGCACGGATGACCTGGGCAGGGATCTGTTCAGCCGGGTCGTACATGGGTCACGCATCTCGCTGAAGATCGGGATCATCAGTGTAGCGATTGCCATCCTCATCGGCGTGCCGGTCGGGCTGGTGAGCGGCTACTCAGGCGGGCGACTCGATATGGTCGTGATGCGTTTTATCGACATCCTGATGGCGTTTCCGGGCATCCTGCTGGCGATCATCATCATGGCGATGCTGGGTCCGAGTCTGACGAACATGATGATTGCGGTCGGCATTGTGAATATCCCCCAATACGCCAGGCAGGTCCGTGCGAGCGTGCTTGATATCAAAGAGCTGGAATTCGTGCTGGCCAGTCGTGCCGTCGGCGCAACCAATACTCGCATCCTTCTGAGGACGATTTTCCCGAACACCATTTCACCCATCCTGGTCCTGGCGACTTTGGGCATAGGGACGGCGATCCTGGAAGCCGCGGGATTGAGCTTCCTCGGTCTCGGCGGTCAGCCGGCCATGCCCGAGTGGGGGAACATGCTGAGGTCCGCGCGAGAGCACCTCCGGTCGAGTCCTTGGATCCCGCTGGCGCCGGGTGTGGCGATCAGTCTTGTCGTGCTCGGCTTCAATCTGTTTGGGGATGCTCTTCGGGATGTGATCGATCCGAAGGGGAGGCGCAGGGAGTAAGGATGAGACAGGGAGTAAGTCCGGCATTCTGATCATACCGATTGGACTGCACGGATGTGTTCTTCAGTCAGATCACGAATTCTCCCGGTCATGCTCCAGTTCCCCTTTCCACGCATCCAGACCGCCCTCCAGCAATGACACATTCTCGAAGCCGTTGCTTGCCAACAAGCGGCAGGCTTTTTCGCTTCGGACTCCCCTTTCGCAATAGACCAGAATTTTCCTGTCCCGAGGCAATGACTCCAACTGCTCCGGCAGCACGTCAGCCGGCAAGTTGGACGCGTCTGGCAGGCGCCCCTGTTCGTACTCGTTCGGCGTCCTCACATCCACGATATGTGCCTCTGTCATGATTTCCGCCGCCCTCTCCTGGCTGGTCACATCGAACAACTTTGGCCCTCCAATATCCGCCTCCATACTCGCGCAGATATTCCTGACATTCTCTCGGATGGATTCCACTGCACCGGCCAAACTGCCTACACGCTCTGCAAGCCTTCTGACGTCCATCTGCAGACCTTCCACGCGGATGTAAGTCTTCAACATGTAATAAAGGGCGATGGACGCTCCCAGTATGTAAAGCCAAGACAAAGGAAGAAGAATGACTGATGGTTAATGACTGAAGAGACGACCGAGTATCGAGAATCTGCCACCAACCATCAACCATGGTCCGTTCCTCCAGATTGCTGTATACAGGTCTGTTGTTAGAATCGCCGCCTCATTTGGCAAGTCCATGAATTGAAGCATGTTTGAGACGATTACAGACAGTTTTGGCAAGGTTTTCGGCGGCCTGCTTTCGCGGAATCGGCTCACAGAATCGAACATTGATGAGGCATTGAAAGAGGTGCGACGGGCCTTGGTGGATGCGGACGTTAACTTCCGCGTGGCGCGGCAGTTTATCGGCAATGTGAAGGAGAAAGCGCTCGGAGCGGCACTGGTCAAGGGCGTGAATCCGGGCGAACAATTCATCAAGGCAGTGCACGACGAACTGATTGACCTCATGGGGCCGGAGAGTTCACCGCTGGAGCTCAATCCGGATGGCGCGACGATCATCATGATGTGCGGCCTGCAGGGAAGCGGAAAGACCACCACTTGCGGCAAGCTCGCCGCAAAGCTCAAGAGCCAGGGCCGGCAGCCGATGATGGTTGCGGCAGACATTCAGCGCCCCGCGGCCATCCAGCAGTTGCAGGTGCTGGGCGAACAGATTGGAGTGCCTGTTTATGCGGAAACGAACGGCGCGTCCCCT
>Ga0187827_10001069_pt1 | contig 41239 bp, 32 predicted proteins | sample ETNtaG_39_FD_167969 | JGI IMG/M metagenome (GOLD analysis project Ga0187827, IMG submission 167969) | Marine microbial and viral communities from oxygen minimum zone, Eastern Pacific Ocean - ETNP2014_SV_150_PacBio MetaG (Illumina Assembly) | ecosystem: Environmental > Aquatic > Marine > Hypoxic...
GGGTCTTTCTGTCCACTCGAATAGTAACTTTTTTATTCCAATCTTGGCCCCCTCGGCGTCGACGAGGAAACACCTTTGGGATACAGAACTTGTATCGAATTATCGATCCACATGAGATGAGTTCTGTGATTAAAAGCAAGATTAAAATACAAGGGAATGACAGACCGGATCGTGGACTTTTTACGAACGAATCTGGAAGCCTATCCTACAAGTCGCTACCTGAAAGACGCTATACACCTACCCCGCCTGTCCTCTTATGACAGCCGAGACGGCTGTCCCACAAATCTGCTGAACACGATCAGGTCTGAGCCACCCAACCACCCGGCCTCGCCCCACACCCCCATCCTCCCACACTCCCATACCTCTTCTGCCCCTACTCTGCTTCAACAGCACCAGGAGGCGAAGCAACGGAGAGAACCTTCCTTTCAGCCTCCTCCTCCGACAGACCCATCTCTGCGAGCAGTCCAAGATAATTCTGAAGCGCAGCACGCCAGTGGGGATGCTCATGCCCGGTCGCTTCACCGAATTTGCGAAAGATCTCCACATGACGCCGCATGAGCGGCTCGGCCTCCTCCAGCCGGTTCGTGGCCTTGAGCAACTGCGCCAGGTTGTTGAGGCGGGTGGCGACTTTGGGGTGCCCGGGGCCGTAGGACTGCTCGTCGATCTCCAGGGCCCGCCGATAAAGCGGCTCGGCCTCGGCGTGCAGGGCTTTGGTATGCAGCAGACTCGCCAGGCATGCTATGAGGCGGGTGGTGGGGTCGGTGATGGCGTGTTGGTCTGCGTGGGCCACCAGGGCCGACACGTGCGGGCGCAGCGGGTCCCAGACGGGCCAGGTCCGCACGTCATCGGAATCCGTCGGCGCTGCGGCGTTCACCGCGGCCAGGGCGGCCTCGATGGTGGCCCGGCGGGACTCGTCACCGAGGCGGGAGCGGGTGATCTCCTGGACCAGGCGGTGGACCTGGATCGTGCCGGATTTGCCGTCCCATTTGATCATCGAGTAGTCGGCAAGCTCGGCGACCGCGGACTGCTCCGACTCAAACACAAATGCCGGGATGGGATCGCTGGCCAGCCAGCTCAGCGCGTTCAGGAGCGTGCGGGCCGGCTCGGTCAGCGCGTTGACCGTGGTCACCCAGGCCGCGGCCACGCTCTCGGGATAGTCCATCGTCATCTCGTCGTGCCAGCCGGCCACCTCTTCAAAGTTTTGGTCAAACTTCGCCCGGTAGGCAGCAAGAGTGCTTCGATTGCAGCGGATCCACGATGCGGCCTGCTCCAGGGCCACCGCCAACTGCTCGAGCCGTGCGGCGAGCTCCCGGGCCTCATTTTCGTCCGTGCCCGTCTTGTGTCGCTTGCCCTCGGTATCTTCGAGCAGGTATTCGACCGCGGCATCCTCATCCAGCACGTCGAGCTCCAGGGTCTGGACGGCTCTGCCGAACGAGGACCAGCGGCCGGTGATCAGAACCCGCCCGCCCTGAAGAGAATCCGCCAGCCGGCTGACGGCCAGCGCGGCCACTCTATCATCCACGTTATCCAGGATCAGGAGCCAGCCGGAATTCTCGGCGAGCCATCCCTTGAGCGCGCGCACCTGTGTTTCCTGATCACTCGCCTCCGCCTCCGGAAACCCAAGCACGGCACAAAGTCCGGCGAGATTGGTCTCCAGATTTTCAGGACTGTCCGCCCGAACGAACAGCAGCGCGGTGTATTCCTCTGAATACTTCCACGCATACTCGACCGCCAGTCGCGTCTTCCCGACCCCGCCCAGACCGTGAATCGCCTGCGCGGCCACGATCCCCACCGCCTGTCCTTCGCCCGAAGTCAGCGCGTCGTGCACCTGATCCAGAAACGCATCCCGCCCCTTGAACAGATCGCCCAGAGATCGGAAGGGGAGGTTGTTCGGTTTTTCGCCGTAGTGCGGGCGCTCCGCGACCGCTTTTTCCAGTCGCGGAGCGACTGGACTACTCTCCTGCGCATGTTCAGACTGGCCCGCCGCAGATTGCGCGGTGGAAGACGACGGGCCTACTAAGGGTTTAACTCATCTACCGCCTTCCGAATGCCTTCAGCTACCTGAGTAAACGCGACATCCCGGTCATCCCACGTGGAGACCGGTTTGCCGTCCTTCGGCAACGCTTGGAGTTTGCCGAAGGGCGCTCCTTTCCAATCGACCGAACGCACGATGACAGGAATGACCCGAGCCTCGCCGGCATCATGACGCTCAATGGCTCGCTTCAATTCGATGTCATAGCAGTAGTCGGAAGCGAGGAAATCTGCGCTAATCAGCAGCAAGACGATTTCTGCTGACTCCAGGTTCTCATCAATTTGGTTCTCCCACTCCGTACCCGCTGTGATTTTACGATCATTCCAGGTAGCTATAGTGCCCTGGCGCTTGAGAATTGAAAGATGATTGTCGAGCTCCTCTCTATATTCTTCGTCCTTATGAGAGTAGGAAACGAACACGTTCAATTGATGGCCTTCCATTTGTTTATGTTCTCCATACGGTTCGGAAGTCATTGGTCTGCGAGATTCGATGATGCCCCCTGGGGTCGCCGGCGTCTCGCCGGCTGAACGGGAGGCGGTCGCTCCCGGTGCCAGCGGGACGCTGGCGGCCCCAGGGGGATCGCCGGCTGAGAGGGGAGCGGTCGCTCCCGGTGCCAGCGGGACGCTGGCGGCCCCAGGGGGATCGCCGGCTGAGTGAGGAGCGGTCGCTCCCGGTGCCAGCGGGACGCTGGCGGGCCCAGGGGGTGACTGAGCAGCAGTCTCGGTCTGGATGGGTTGCAGGGGATAATGGGTCAGGATGTCGCCTTCGAGATCTTTGAGGGTCTGCCAGGTTGCGGCGGCTTTGTAGTTGTATTCTTCGTTGGTTTCGGGGTGGACGAAATTATTGTCCTCGGTCGGCTCAGGATCCCGGAGGTCTCGGTATCGCTCCAGGGCCTCGTTAAGACATTCTTTGGCTTGTCCAACCAACTGTTCAACATTCTCTCCTCCCTCCTCTCCCCTCTCTCCTCTCTCCTTTCCACTTGCCTGCGCGGCCTGGAGCAGAAGCGCCTCGCCACGAAGATGGAGGCCTTCCGCGATGCCCCAGGCGTACCCGCAGTGTTCGTGGGTGGCCGCGAGGAGCTCGGGCTGTCCGGTTTTTTCGTTGGCGGGGATGCCGGTATCGAGGGCGAGCTGGAGGTCTTTGAGCGCGGTTTCTGGCTTGCCCAGGAACAGATGCAGCCGGGCGCGCTCCAGGAGCAGGTCGATGTGGTAGATGCCGTACCCGCAGTCGCGGGCGATTTTGAGGCCCTCGGCCAGGGCTTCCTCTGCCGAGACCAAGGTCCTTTGAGCCCTGGATTCGTCCACCTCCTCCCTGGGCGCGCCGGCACCTTGCCGGCTCAAACGCGGATGGCGTTGTTCAGAGGCCGGCAGGGTGCCGGCGCGCCCGGGTGGGGAAGCTGAATCTTGAGCACAGAACACTGAACTCTCGATTCTGGCCTGAGCCAGCGCGGACCAGCAGAGGACTTGCTTCGCGTCCCGGGCACGCGCCCAGTCCCGCGCGGACGCGAAGAAGGACTCCGCGGAGGGCAGGTCGTCCGATTCTAGATGTGCCCGAACCGGCCGGTCCGGCGTCCATCGTCCTGGACTTTCTCCAGTCCGTCGAGGACCAGCAGGACCCGTTCCCTCGCGCGGGCAAGCGACCTGAGCCACTGAGTCATATGCCCTATGGAGACTTTCTCCGGCTCATCAGGCTGGACTCCTGCGGGCCGGTGTTCAGGTGCCGCGTTCGCCAGCCAGTGGGCAAGGCCCTTAAAGAAGCTGTCCTCGTTGGGGACGTCGTAAAAGGAAAAGATGAACGGCTCGACGGTGGCGGGGAGGGTCTCATCTTTGTGCGGGGCGGTCCGCAGGTTGAAAACCTGCGCCACTTATCCCACCCATGTCCGGGTATCCGCCGGGGAGGACCTGGAGAAAGCGGTCCGCGATCGCGGTCTTGCCCGCGCCGCCGATGCCGACCAGCGCGCAGAGTCCGAATCCGTCTTCTCTCCACCACTGGCAGAGGTCATCGAATTCTGGGCGATCCTGCCAGTCGCGTGCGGTCAGGAGCCGGTGGGCTATTTCATCGCTCTGGGGAGGTGGTTCAGACATCTGGTCTCGCCATCGGGGATCGAGTGCGCGCGTGCCGGTACCATTTAGCGCAGACAGTAGAGAATGCCGCCGTTGAAAAGTCCAATGGAAATTCAGGTGGCAAGGCCCGTGCGCGCCCTGAGCTTCCCCCGTCTTGCCGCGGGCATGTGTGTTTGGTTCGAGTAGACGAGCACCCTGTCGATGGGGGTGTCGAGCACTCGGCCGTCTGTCCCGTTGGCCTTTTCGGCAAGAAGTGTGGCCGCGCACGATGCAAGAAGAAGCAGACACGTGCAGGCATAAGAGTGAGAAGTTTGCATGGGTTTCTTCCAGGTTGACTGCGAAAGTACACGCGCACCGCACAGAGATTCGAAGTGGGTCCGAGCCACAGATGGGATATGAGTCTAACCGTGGGATGGATCTGCCATCCGTGGCGAGAGAAGCTCTCTCACTGGATTTTCCCTTAGTGGCTTCCAGGCGTCAAGATCACAATGCATGTAGTTCCCCGGGAAGCCAACCAACCTGCTGCTGGATGGTGGACAGCCTGACGAATGAGCCTTGCCGGACGGACGTTGGCAGAGAATGGACTGTGAGCTCAGCTCACAAGCTGGCAGCGATGGCAGCTTGTGGCTACGGTACTCACCATTCCATCACGATCGAGAAGCTTCAGATGATCGAAACAATTGAACTGATGACCGAACGTGTTGCGCGGTTGCGGGAAGACGGTCTAAGCCGCGACTTGAAAGAAGAGATGCCGGAGCTCCGCGGCCAGTTGGCTGAAAAAGCCCTGGAAGCGACGTTGGGTAAGCCGCAGGCGATACGCATCGCAGAGGTCCTCGAAACCGTTTTCAACAACGTACCTGTTCAGATCAGACACGGCGAGCTTCTGGTGGGAAGTCGGGGTGCCTCTGGCTACCCGGAGGTCGACCACGCAATGGCCCGCGGCAGCGCCGAATACCCCTACATGATTTCCGACTTTCAGACGCTGCTCGAAATTGGCGTCCGCGGCGTCATCGAAAGAGCGGAAGCGCGTCTGGCGGCGATGGATGAAGCCGATCCTGACCAGATGGAATCAGTGCACTTTCTCCAGGCAGTCATCAAATCGTGCCAGGCAGTCATTGTATGGGCGGAACGTTATGCGGAGGAGGCCGATCGCCAGGCGGCCGATACCGATGACGAAGACAGCAGGGACGAGCTCGCAGAGATTGCTGCCCGCTGCCGGCGTGTGCCTGCTCAGCCGGCCGAATCGTTCGCGGACGCGCTTCAGTCGGTCTGGTTTCTTTACGTAGCGCTTTACCTGGAGACCCGCGCCGCGTCATGTCTCGGACGGCTCGATCAGTATCTGCTTCCCTATTACGAGCGCGACCTGGCGACGGGACGATTGACCCGCGACGAAGCGAAGGAACTGTTGTGCTGCCTTTGGGTGAAGCTCTATGAAAACGTGCAGGGCGTCCTAGGCAGCCATGCCCAGACCATCACGTTGGGCGGAATGCTTCCGGATCGCTCCAGCGGCGTTAACGACCTTTCCTTTCTGTGTATCGAAGTCGCCGAGGCGATGGGCAATGTGGGTGCGCAGATCGCAGTGCGCTGGTTTGAGGGACAGCCGCCAGAATTGCTCGACCGCGCCTTCTCGCTGATGGAGCAGAAGGCCGTCATGCCTCAGATGTTCAACGATGAAACCTACATCGCTGCCCTCGATGGACTGGGCGTGCCTTTCGAGGACGCTTCGCAGTTCGCCCTGTTCGGATGCCACGAGCCTGTCATTTCCGGAATGGGGTACCAGCGGCCTGCGAGCTACCCGGGCTACGTCTCGTTCTATGACTGGCTGGAGAAGGCGCTGGGTCTGCAATCATTCGGCACGCCGCCGCAGCTTCGAGTGGTGGCCGATCCGCCGGTGAATGTGAGAGACTTCTGGGAGCGATGGAAAGAAGCCATGAGGCAGGGCGTCCGCGATGCCGTCATCCGTGCAAATTTCGGTGACAAGATAAAACAGGAGCTGCTGCCCAGGCCGTTGATGTCCGCTTTCCTCAAGGACTGCATCGAGAGCGGCGCCGACCTCACACAGGGCGGCGCACGATACAACATGACCGGCTTCCAGGGATGCGCCCTTGCCACGTCCGCTGATTCGTTCGTCGCAGTGAAGGAGCTTGTATTTGATCAGCAGCGAATTCCCATGTCCGAGCTCATCGATGCGGTCGTTGCGGATTTCCGCGGATACGAACACATACGCCTGGCAGTCACGAACCAGCCATCGAAGTACGGCACGGACTGCGAAGATGCGGACATCTGGGCTCAGAGGATGGTCGATGCTTTCTGCGATGAGATCGAGACCCACCGCAACTTTCGCGGCGGGCCCTTCTCACCCGGCATGTGGTCTTTCGTCCAGAACGTTCACATGGGCAAACGAACGGCTGCCTCACCGGACGGCCGGCGTGCAGGTGAGCCCATCTCGCATTCGATGGACCCCGTTTCAGGCCAGGCGGTTCGAGGGCCTACGGCAGTGCTAAACTCAGCCGCCAAATTGAGCCAGACAAGATTCTCGAACGGCGGGTCTCTACTCCTGGAATTCTCGCGTTCAGTCATCGCCGATGAGTGCGGCCGTTTGGCAGCGCGGTCTCTCTGCGAAGCCTATTTCCGGATGGGCGGTATCGAAATCCAACTGAGCTGCTCATCGGCCGAACAGTTGATGGAAGCCAGGGAGCATCCGGAGCGATATCGCGATCTGGTAGTCCGCGTGGCTGGATACTCTGACTTCTTCGTCCGCCTGGATCCCGCCCTTCAGAACTACATCATCGAGCGGGAAAAACACACTTTGTCAGGACAGACGACCTGACCACAGGCGCCGGCTGACTGGTCGTTGAATCGCTCTAAACCAAACACCCATCCCTGCCTCCACCGTTAGTTACAGAACTCATCTCGTGCGGTGGAGTGAATTAATTGCTTAGCCCGCGGGAAACCTGACAAGGAGACTGTGAACCAATGCTGTGGGGATATGCCGGGCCCTGGTATGGGAAGATTCTCGAACAGGATGAGGATCCTCTTTTTTCCAGGTTGAACTTCTTGCGGAAGCACGAGCTGAAGGTCGGTTTCGTGGGACTTCAGTCGATCGTCGAGATGGAACAGTCGGACCATGAACGGCTTGGCTCGTTTCTTCGCGACTACGACCTCCGTCTATGCCCGATTGCGGGATTTGACTATCTCGGGGCCGAAGCGAAGAGGGCCAACGAACTCGCGGACCAGGTCGCCAGAGATGTTGAAAGGGTCATGCCGATGCTTCGTGGCACGATGGTCATGACGGTCGGCAGGGCCGGGCATCGCTTCGACCGTGAGCTTGGGGTCAGCGAAAAGCTCGAACGCCTTTCCCATGGGATCGCTCCATTGGCCGCGGCATGCCGGGATTTGGGTTACCCGCTTGCCATCGAGAATCACGGAGACTTTTATTGCTCCGACCTGGTGCAGCTCTGCCGGGAGACGCCTCACCTTTACATCATGCTCGACACGGGCAACACGTACCTCATCGGCGAGCAGCCGCTGCTTGCGTTCGAGGCCGCTGCGCCATACACCATTGCCACACACTTCAAGGACCATCGTGTGTGCCCACGGCTGGATACACGTCCGCTGCGTTTTGAAATCTCCGGCTCTCCGCTCGGGGATGGCGACGTGCCGCTGCGGGAGTGTTATGAGCTGTTGCTGAACCACGCTCCGGAGCCTGAGAAACTGGTCATGGGCATCGAAATGATCTGTCCCCCGGAAATGGAACCGGCAGTCTGCCTTGATCGGTCTTTGGATTTCATTCGCAGCCTGGCATCCTGTCCCCTTTGAGATTGTTCCATGAAACTAGAAGACAAAACTGCACTCATCACCGGCTCTAACCGCGGTATCGGCCGAGGGATCGCACTCGAAATGGCCCGCGCCGGCGCCGATGTCGTCATCAATTATAACTCGCACAGGGAGGAGGCCGACAGCGTCGCCCAGGAGGTAGCCGAGATCGGACGCCGCGCCATTGTCTGTCAGGCCGATGCATCCAACCGTGCGGATGTAGATCGCATGGTCGCAGCCGCGATGGAGGAGTTTGGGAAGATCGATATCTGCGTGTGCAATGCGGCCAGCACCATCCGGAAGCCGTTCCTCGAGCTGACCACGGAAGACTTTGAGTGGGTCATCGGCGTGAGCTGCACGAGCGTTTTTAATGCAAGCCATGCCTGCGCCAAAGAGATGGTCAAACGCGGCGAGGGCGGGGCTATTCTGGTCATCAGCTCGGTCATGGGGGAGATCCCTTTCTCCAATTCCGTACCCTACAACACCTGCAAGGCCGCCATTAATCACATGGCCAACACCATTGCCGATGAGCTCATCAGCGAACGGATCCGGGTAAACGTCATCGCGCCGGGTTGGATTGATACGCCGGGAGAACGGCGGTTCACACCGGAGGATGAGATCTACCAGATTGCGAGCGATCTGCCGTGGGGCAGGTTGGGAAAGATCGAGGAGATTGGAAAAGCCGCTGTCTTCATCTGCTCGGATGATGCAGAATATATCACCGCTGCCAATCTGCGTGTGGATGGCGGGTTCATCCTGCCATGCAACAAGCTGAACAAGTCGTATTAGAGGGACACTGATTTGGCCATCACCTACAAAGATGCCGGCGTCGATATCGAACAGAAGACCCAGAGCATCAAGAGCGTGACAGGGCTCATCGGGGCCACACATAACAGCAATGTGTTGACCGGTATCGGCCACTTCGGAGGGCTCTTTTCACTTGCACAGGTCAAGGAATTCGATGACCCGGTCATGGTGGCCAGCACGGACGGCGTGGGCACAAAGGTCGAGGTGGCCGTGGCGATGAACGACCTTTCCACCATCGGCAAAGACATCGTTCATCACTGCGTCAACGACATTCTCTGCTGCGGGGCCCGTCCCCTTTTCTTTCTGGACTACGTCGGCACGAGCAAGCTTAATTCCACACATTTCAGCCAGCTTGTCGAGGGCGTCAGCGAGGCGTGCGGGGCCCACGACTGCCCACTTATCGCTGGCGAGACCGCGGAAATGCCGGGTGTGTACTATGACAAATGTCTTGACGTGGTAGGCACTATTTCAGGCATCGTCGAGCGCAGCAGGATCGTCGACGGCTCAAGCATACAAGCCGGCGACGTTCTCATCGGCCTCGAAAGCGACGGACTGCACACGAACGGTTACTCGCTGGCCCGAAAGGTCCTCCTGTCGAAGAACACGGTGAACGACAGGCTGGGAGGATTCGATCTCACCATCGGACAGGAACTCCTGCGCGTGCACCGCAGCTACTACAGCCTGGTTCATCCGCTGCTGGAAAGGGACGGCCTGCACGGCCTCGCTCACATCACCGGCGGAGGCATCACCGACAACGTGGCCCGTCTCGTGCCGGATGGACTGACCTTCAGAATAGACTGGAATTCCTGGGAGCGTCCCACCCTCTTCAGAACCATCCAGGAGATGGGCCCCGTGCCGGAAGACGACATGCGGCACACATTCAATCTCGGCATCGGCTTCATTCTCATCGTGGCCGAAGATCAGGAAAAGGCCGTCCGTGAGGAGCTGGTTGCCATGGATGAGCGGACACACGTCGTGGGAAGAATCGTTGCGCCGTAAACGCAGTTGTTCACCTGGTTATTAGCTGCCAAGTGCCAGGAAATGGATGTTCGTCCTCTTTGTCATTACTCAGTTCGTCAGCGCGTTCCTCATCTTTCTCGTGCAGCCGGTTGTCGGAAAGATGGTGTTGGCTGTCTGGAACACCTGCATGGTCTTCTTCCAGGCATCACTGCTCGGCGGCTACGCATACGCGCATCTCTCGTCGCAGTTGAGCCCGCGCCGGCAATCCATCCTGCACGTCGTGCTCCTGGCGCAGGCATTCTGGTTCCTTCCGTTCAGCATTAGCGAGAAGGCTCTGCATTTTCTTGGAATGGAACCGCACCTGTCTGCGCCGTCGCTCTGGCTTCTGGCAGCTCTCGCCGTGACGGTGGGAATACCGATTATCGTGCTTGCAGGCAGCGTCCCCATGATATAAAGGTGGTTCGGGGCCACGGAACACAAGGAGGCAGGCGATCCGTATTTCCTCTATGCGGCCAGCAATATGGGAAGCATGCTCGCCCTGGTGGCTTACCCCGTTCTCATTGAGCCTGGGCTGACCCTTGGTGCGCAGGCCCAGTCGTGGGCTATCGGTTACGCCGCACTCATTGTCTCCGTACTGGGATGTGCGCTGTTTCTGTTCCGGCGAAACCTGCGGGGTGATCATGAGAGGACAGGAATGGCATTTTTTTGAGATAGACCCGGCCATCGAGACTTTCGCCAGACGGGCCGAGTGCTTCTCGTTCCTGAAGGGCAGCAAAGCATAGAAAATGGTTGTCATCATCGGCGACGCGCGTTTGCGGCTTCAGGATGCTGAGATGAGCTCCTACCAGGTAATCTTGTTGGAGGCGTTCAGCTCGGATGCCATTCCCCTGCACCTTCTGACCAGGGAGTCCCTGCGTCTTTACCTGGACAAACTGAAAGACTCGGGGATTCTGTTGTTTCACATATCGAACAGGTATCTCAACCTCGCGCCCATTCTCAAAAGGCTGGGGGATGACGCCGGCCTCATTTGCAGAGTGAGGGAAGGACCGATGACTATTCGAATATCCTCAGCGTTTTCCAATGGTGACGCCCCGCACGCGAAAGCAATGGTCACTACTTGATCTCACACGCCCCGTCGCGGCATCTTCTGCTGAAGAGTTTCCCAAGTGTGATCCGATTCCTGGCGAAGATGCTGTAGGCGGCATCTGACACCTTCCTCAGTCCCGGCCAGCCGGTCGGTGCCAGTATCCATCCCAGCCCGAGCGCTCGGTAGGCGCAACGGAAGACTTCTACACCGCCAATGACTGAGCCATCCGGCTTGATGCCATGAATGCGCGCCTGGACCTGCTCATGGGTCAAGCCGTAGTCTGAGGGATTGAATTCCGTTGCAGCAATGTCTTCGAAATTCAGGTTCTTATGCCTGTCCAGTCTCTGCAGCCAGGTAACTTTACGTTTGCAGCATGGGCATTCACCATCGAAGAGGATGCGCAGGGCAGCGGGCATTGTTGCGGTTCCTTATTGCGTAAAGTGACCAACAAACGAACCGCGACTTTCCGTAAGCGTTAACAACCGCTCATTCATTTTCCGCGAGCTGCACGCGCTCAATGCCCAGCGCCTTTCCAGTGCTTTCTTCGACCGTCACGATGATCCCGCTCATTCGGATGTCACCATCGGCCACATCGAATCGGGCGGGGAGCTGCTCGATCATCTTTTGCAGGACCGGCGCCACCTCGCGACCTAACACAGAACGGTGCGCTCCTGTCATGCCAAGGTCCGTAATGTACGCAGTGCCTTTGGGAAGGACCCGCTCGTCCGCAGTCTGGACATGCGTGTGTGTTCCCCAGATACAGGATACCTTGCCATCAAGATACCAGCCGAGAGCTATCTTTTCTGAGGTGGCTTCCGCGTGAAAATCTATCAGCACCACCGGCGTCTCACGGCGTGCTTCGGCGACGGCCTTTTCCAGCGCATTGTAAGGGCAGTCAATCGGATTCATGAAAAGGCGGCCAAGCGCATTCAGGACGGCGACTTTGACTCCCTTCTTTGATTCGATGATCGTGATACCTCTTCCAGGACAATTGTCCGGATAGTTCACGGGCCGAATCAGCCGGCCGTTGGGTATGAGTGCATTTGCGATTTCCATCCTCCGCCAGATGTGGTCGCCGGAAGTGAGTACGTCAATTTCGCAGACGAGCAGCTTCTCCATGATCTTGACGGTGACGCCCGATCCGGAGACGACGTTTTCGCAGTTAGCCACGACGAAATCGATGTCATTGGCCACTCTGAATTCGGCGAGTTGCTCGCGCAGTATCTTCCTGCCAGGTGTGCCAACAATGTCTCCGATAGCCAGTATGCGAATCGCCATAGGGTGACCTTTAACGTGCGAACTCCACCACCCGCGTCTCGCGCATTAGCGTTACCTTAATCTCTCCGGGGTAACGCAATTCCTCTTCAATCTTGTTTGCGATGTCTCTACCGAGAACGGGCATCCGGCTGTCATCGACTGCGTCCGAGTTGACCATGATTCGGACCTCCCTTCCAGCCTGGATCGCATAGACTTGCTCCACGCCCTCAAATGATTTGGCGACCTCTTCGAGCTCTTCCAGTCGCTTGATGTAACGCTCCAGGCTCTCACGGCGGGCGCCGGGGCGAGCGGCTGAAATGGCATCTGCGGCCTGCACCAGGACTGGGAAGAGCGAGAGCTTTTCGCAGCCGTCATGGTGGGCGGCGATGGCGTTTACGACGAGATCTTGTTCTCCGTAACGCTTGGCAAACTCGGCGCCGATTTCCGGATGTCCGCCCTCAACCTCATGGTCGATCGCCTTCCCCATATCATGCATGAGGCCAGATTTTTTTGCGATCGTTTCATCCAATCCCACCTGGCATGCGAGCAGTTGCATTAGCCGGGCGACCTCGATCGAATGGTCGAGCATGTTCTGCCCGTAGCTGGTGCGGAATTGGAGCCGGCCGAGCAGTTTCTGGATTTCAGGATGGACTTCGTGCAGGCCGAGCACGCTGCAGCCCTCTTTACCGGCTTCGGCGATGACTTTGTCCATTTCCGACTGGTTGGCTTCGACAATCTCCTCAATACGTGCCGGATGGATGCGCCCGTCTGTCACGAGCTCGGCCATCGAACGCCGGGCAATCTCACGTCGCACGGGATCAAAGCCTGAGACAATGACAACGCCCGGTGTCTCATCGACGACTACATCCACGCCGGTCGCCTTTTCGAAGGCGCGGATGTTGCGTCCTTCGCGACCGATGATCCGTCCCTTCATATCTTCGCTGGGCAGTTGAATGGAGGACGAGACATTCTCAGAGGTATGCTTGGCAGCCAGCCGCTGGATAGTGGTGACAACGATTTCTCTGGATTTTTCTTCGGATTCTTCCCTGGCGGCCCGCATCCTTTTCTCGATAAGCTCGCTCATTTCGCCATCGAGGGTCTTCTCCAGTTTCTCCAGGAGCATTCGGCCAGCTTCCTGCTTGTTGAGCCCCGAAATCTTCTCCAGTTCGTCGACTTCCTGCTTGTATACCTTCTCAAGATTCTCTTCCTGGACCTGCATACGCTTTCGCCGTGCCGAGATCTCATTTTCCGAGCGCAGGATGCTTTCCTGTTTGTCGTCGAGGAGGCCCTGTTTACGTTCAATCTGGTCTTCCCTTTTGTCGAGTCGGCGCCCCTTCTCATTGAGGTCCTCGCGGTCTGTCTCGATCTGTTTTTCAGCTTGGGCTTTCAGCTCTTCGGCGCGGTCGCGAGCCTGGGCCTCGGCGTCACCTCTCACCTTTTCGGCATCGATTCTGGCTTCAGAAAGAATCTCCTGAGCTGATGCCTTTGCCTTGCCTTTGCTCAGCAGCGTGATAACAAAATGAATGAGAAACCCCAGTACTGCGCCCACCGCCATACCGGCAATCGCGATCGTATCCGAGACAGCAAGGATCATATCTCTACCCCCGTTTCTGGTTCTGTTATGAAATCAAGGAGGCCCACCGAAGTGGCCCGGCCCTGTTCATGATCGGGGATGTGCGGAAGGCACAATGCCCCTTCCGGGCGGGTAGAGCAATGGTAAGTTGAGCCGTGGAGAATCCGCCCTGCAAATGTAGGGCAGACCTGACATACGGGGAAGGCGATGCCTGCAACCAGCGGCCAAGACACATGCGAGGCTGAACTCGATGGGCCTGCCCTCCGCAGCCGCTGGAGGGGTGCTCCTTGACGTTCTCTTCGCCTCGGCAGAGGCCACCTTGCGGCGGCAGCCCGTTACCAGGACAAAGGCAAACATCATTGATAAGTATGAACTTTGAAAGCGCATGGGAGCGATTGGATGGTCGTTCTCAACTCATTGCTCACCCAATCCGAAAGCCCGAAGGCAATCACGTATCAGGTGATGATTCTGGTTTACTGAAGAAAGATTGAAGTTGATGGAAGGTGTCGAAAGAAACATTCCGACATCTGAAGAGTAAGTATTTAAACTCTAGAACTTTAATTTAAACGTCGCGCTTTAAGCGAGCGGATTATAGCAGTGCGGAATTCGCGGTCAATAGCCCATGTTGGGCGTCCTGGCTGTCAAGCAGGTCGTGGGCACTCGAAATTGAATAAGCGAACCTCAGAGCTATACTCTCGCCCCTTCGAAACCAGGGGCGATTAGCTCAGTTGGCTAGAGCGCATGGATCACACCCATGAGGTCACAGGTTCGAGTCCTGTATCGCCCATCACTCACCAATTGTCCGATGGCGGACAGCATTCTGCAAAGCCCGGACAGTGATCGGAGAAGTCGCCGTACCAGGCTTACTTCACAAACACCATCTTGCCAAAGGCGGACGGCACGTGGAAATCGGGTTTCTTGACCTTTGGGTCTGACCACATCTTCAGGACGTATTTCTTCTTGCCGTCCTTCATGAACTGGTCTTCCCGATTGATGCCCAGGTGCCAGACATCGCCTGCCTTGGGCGGGATGTTTCCAGGCTTGAAATCGGGGTATTCGGCCTTTACATCTGGATTGTTCCTCTGGCCTCGCGGCTTGAATCCGATCGGCTTTTCGAAATTTCCTTTGAAAGGGACCCGGGCTTCGATCCAATAACCCTTGTCCGGTTTCTGATCGTTGAGAGTGCCGTCGAGAACAACCGCGTATTCCAGGCCTTTCGAATCCCAGTCGAAGGCAAACTTACGGCCCCAACTGGCGCCGTAATCGAGCTTGTGTTTCATGGTCGTGAATTCCCAGCAGCGATAGAGGGCATCCTTAGGATTCGGATCGAGATAAAACTCGAAACGCTCATCATGCCAGACCTTGTGCTCATCCGTCGTAGTGACGCTCCCGAGCAGCTCGGTGTCCTCGACCCAGGCCGCCATATAAAGATAAGTATCGTCCCAGACCAGCCATGCCTTTGCGCCCTGTTTCGGTCCGGCGGCATACCAGGGAAAGGCCCAGGTGTCGATGACTTCGGCTGCCTTCCATGCGGCCTCATGGAGCTTGCCATCGATCTTAATCTCTGAAGTAGCCCGACGGCAGTTGTAGGTTTTCGTCTCCGCCGAGGATTCGGGGTTGATGAAAAGGAGAGCCGCCCATGTGCAGATGAGGGTATGTTCCAGCATTTCAGTTCAGGTTCTAAGGATGTGAATACTCATACACTGTGTTTGTAGTGACCCGCCTTAACGGGTTCAAACAGGCTTCGGCCGATCTTGCTTCGACGATGGTTGGCGAATGAACCCCACCGTACGGTCACATCGAGGCCGAATCCTGAATCTTGTCTAACGATACTGCTCTCCAATCGTTTCAAACTTCGCTGGCGAACTCTTATCCTCTGACTCAAGCTTGAGGCCGCAACCGCAGCTGGGGTCGCGGACCCCAGAACTCTGGACTCGGAAAGTCCAGCTACGATTATCTTCGCAAAACCGGCCTCCGTGGGGCGGCATCCTGAATCCTGTATCTTAGTTCCTGAATCCTGAATTATGTCCGAAGAGACCTCTGCCAAGCCTGCGCCGAAACAGCCGCCGCCGCACCAGGTGGTACGCGAATGGGGGGAAAGCCTTGGCATTGCTCTTGTCCTGGCTCTTATTCTGAGGCACTTCGTTGTTGAGGCGTTCAAGATTCCGACGAAGTCCATGGAGCCGACGCTCATCGGTGATCAGGCATCAGGCGACAAGATCCTCGTCAGCAAATTCATTTACGATTTCTCCGATCCAAAACGGGGTGACGTGGTTGTCTTCAAGTATCCCGAAGATCCCTACAAAAACTACATCAAGCGACTGATCGGGCTGCCGGGCGAGGAGATCAAAATCTGGCTCGGAGATGTCTATGTGAACGGAAAAATCTGGCGCAAAGACCGATCTGTTCAGCGGGCATTATGGATGCCGGTGATGAGCGACCACCTGCTCTGGGATGAAGTCTCCGGCCTGGCAATCCGGCAACTGGGGCCCACGGAACGCCTGCCGGACGAAGTGGTCACTCCGCTGCAGGAAGACATCCAGAACTGGCAGAGACAGAACTACAGCTCCAGGTCCGAGCTCGTTCCGAAACGAAGATTAAGCGTCTGGCAGCCCAACGACGATCAGGAATGGGCTTCCACTCCCAAGGGCCTCACAGTGAAACCGGCGCAAGGCGAGCCGTCCATGGTCCATTACTACGAGAGGCGCGTGTTTGACCGAGTGCTTCGTGCCACGGGCGATCTGATGCCCTTCATGAGGGATGGTGGGGATGCTTATGAATATCCGGTCACGATCATGCGCAGTCCGAGGGATTTGAATCCAGTAGATGATCTTTCTCTGCGGTTTCATGTCACGCCATCCTCGGGCAGTGGCGAGGTGAAGATCGTTCTGGGCGACTCCCGCCGCCGGATCGTTGCCACGATTGCCGTGGGACAGCCGGCGCCGGTCAAGGTCTTGATAGAGCGGACCGGTGAATCAGAATCCAAAGAAGTGCCAGGAGATCCTTTCGGCCTGCCCAAAGGAAAATCGACGAAAATCGCATTCCAGAATGTGGATGACTCCATCATTCTCGAAATCAACAGGAAGCGTTTCATCTACCACGAATACCCGCAGGCTGTGCAGGGTCGCATCCCCCGCAACCGCATCGAAGCCGGATTTGGCATTAAAGGGACCGGGGCGGAGTTCACCCAAATCCGTCTGGAGCGCGACATCTATTACCTGGCGGACCTATACGGCCCGGACGGCATCCCTCAGAAGTGGCAGCTCAGTGACCGGCAGTATTTCGTCCTTGGCGACAACAGCCCCAACAGCAAAGACAGCCGTCTCTGGGAGACCGGCCCGGCGGTCCCGGCGGAGAACCTGATCGGCGAAGCGTTCATGGTTTTCTGGCCGCCGAAAAGGATGAGGGTGATCCGGTAGAGCGGGAAACGGCCCTACCGATAGATCCACGAATAAAGCCATCGATAGATTCTCTTGAAGAGCTCCAGTCGTTTTTTGGTGTACGGATACCACCAGAGCTCTTCTTTTAAGGGGCGGATGCGTTCGTAGTGGATGTGCCGCAGTTCGCAGAGCTGCTTCAGGCCCTCCGCGGAATGGACGATGCCGAGGCCGCTGTCTTTGATGCCATGCCAGGGCGTCTCCGGCAGGGCGAATGTGCACAGGACATCATTCACCATCACGGTACCCGCCTCTATCTGCTCTGCGATGCGCCGGCCCTTTGATCTGTTGCGCGTGAAAACATAGGCGAGCAACCCGAGCGTGGAATCGTTGGCCATTCGGATGGCATCGGATTCTTCAGTGAATGTAGCGATCGGCATGACCGGCCCAAAGATCTCCTTCTTCATGATGTCTGAATCCGGCTTAACGTGATCGAGAACGGTTGGTGGAAAAAACTCCCCATCACCGTCCGCTCTCTCACCGCCGCAAATGACCGATGCACCGTCCTGAATGGCAGAAGCGATCAGGCGTTCCACGTTCTCCAGTTGGGCTGAGTGGATCATCGATCCGACATCCACCTCGCTGTTTGGATCGCCCTGACGAAGGGCCTCCGTGCGTGCCTTGATTTCTGCCACCAACTCGTCGTGGATGCTCTCATGCGCATACACCCTCTCGACCGAAGCACATGCCTGGCCCGCGTTGGAGAACGCGCCCCAGAGAAGCGCTCCCGCGGTGCGTCTGATATCTGCATCTTCGAGCACGATCGCCGGGGCCTTTCCGCCGAGCTCGAGGGTGCATGGAATGAGTCTCTCCGCGCATGTGGCGGCAACTTTGCGGCCCGTGGCCACGCTGCCTGTAAAGACGATCTGATTCACATCACTCGAAGTCAGTGCCTCGCCTGTCGAACCGTCACCGGTCACAATCTGAAAAAGATCGGGAGGCAGCCCGGATTCTTCAAAAAGCCGTTTCGATTCCAACGCAATCAGCGGTGTGAATTCAGACGGTTTCAAGACTACCGCGTTGCCGGCCAGCAATGCCATCACCGTCTGCCCGATCGGAATAGCAAACGGAAAGTTCCACGGACTGATGATGCCGACGACACCTCTCGGCACGTACTGCAAGTAGCTACGTCGCGTCGGGTAGAAGTGAATCGAAAGGAATTTCCGTTTGAGAAGTTTATGTGCACGCCGGGCAAACCAGGTGATGAGGTCGGTGGTGCCGAGCACTTCCATCAGCAGGGATTCATGAAGTGTCTTTCCGTTCTCACGCGTGATGGCCTCCATCAGTTCTTCGGCGTTATCGCGAACAGCATTGCGAAAGCGGATGATCTGTTTGCCGCGCTCCTCTGTGGGGATCTCTGACCATTCAGACTGGGCTGCTCTTGCCCGTTCTACGGCGACCTCGACTTCGTCGCGGCCGTGGATGGGGGCCGTTCCGATGCACTCACCGGTAGCGGGATTCAATACTCTGAGTTCGCTTTCAACTGGTGTCTGTTGCATGCCTGAACGAAAAGAACGCTTGATGCTGGCGGGTACGCCTTCTGACAACGAATCACCCGGCTTGGGTCGGAGTGAACGCCTTTCATCATACTGTTGAAAGGGTCAAAACCTCGCCTCCATCCATTTCCCCACGATACAGGCGAACGTCGCTCATCAGACCGCAGAAATGTTCGAATGCGCCGAATCCGATTGTCAGGGGGGTAGCAGTATCCAAGCTGTAATCGGCCGGATGGAAACCATCGGATTGCGATACACAGCGGCCATCGACATAGAGCTTGAGTTGACGACGGCCCTTCACAGCGACCACATGATGCCATCCTTCTGGAAAAGTCTCGTCCCACGTGGTGCACCGACCGGCCTGAATCTTATAGACGTGGCCGGATGGCAGTGTGCCGGCGTAGAGTGAACCGCCATATACGGCCATCGACCAGACCCTTCGCAACACGGCCGGGCTTGCATCAAGATTGGCCACCATTGTGATTGACGAGCCATCAAGGCGATAGACGCTGCCGGTCGGCAGTCCGCCGGCATAGACCTTTCCGTTGTAATTGGCCATGGCCATCACTTCGCGTTCGTAACCGGCACGACCGACAAGTGGCCATTCCCCATCACGGTCATATCGATGGATGGTACCATCCGGCCAAGTGCCCACGTAAAGCTGCCCCGCATGGATGGCCGCACCGTAGGTCTGCCTGGATTCACCGGGCGTGCCGCAATCCTGCCATTCGTCATCACCGAGATAGCGATATACCGGCCCGCCGTTCGCCAACGCATACAGCTCACCCCGATAAATGGTCAAAGTAATGACGCGAGAGTCCAGTCCAATCTTTTTCCATTCCTCCCCACCCTCGTATTTGAATACACCTTTCATGTGATTCGAAACGCAATAAAGGTCACCGCGATAAGGGGTGAGGGACATCGAATCATCTGCCTTACCAGCATTGTACGGGCCGGCGGGTTCGTCATCATCGATAGACTCATCCAGGCCCGGGTGCCCGCAGAAAGTCCATTCGCCGTTTTCTTCCAGGCGATAGATTTGGCCACCGCGGGTGTTATTCAGAATCGTATTACCCAGGCATGAGCCGGCGGTGGCATACCTTGCAGCAGCGCAATAGATCGCACCTTCGAATTCAGTGATGGAGTGCACAGCATTGGTGCCGACCGGATTACCCAGGTCCACCCATCGCTTCCCGCCGTCATATCGAAACAGACGTCCCGTTTCATCGGCGCCTGTCTCGAGCGTGCCGGCATAAAGCAGGCCATTGGTGGCCAGAAGACTCGTGATAAGGACGGCGTTGCCGGGCCGGCCGCAGTCCTGCCATTCGGGTTCCAACCGGCCGTCGTCAATCCCAAACTGGAGTTTCCTTCGATTGGGCTGAGCGGTCGACGTCACACCAGTGTTGGTGAGCAGGCACAGGTTGATTCCTCGGCGTGACACCGAATCAAATCTGCCGAAAAGATCGCCGGCGACATCCGCATTCATATCCGTATGAATCCAGGCAGCGAAGGTGAATTCATCATGGCCAAAACTCAGGGCAGGATGATCACAGAGTTCAAGCTTCGATGAGTGGCCATTGAAGCGCCCGGCACCGTTGCAGCCTGTCGGGGCATCATCGACCAATTCGACATCGATGTCTTCTGTCTCGAGGGCATGATTCGAATGATCGTTCGTATCGTCCTGCAGAGGCCAATGGCCAATCAGTTTTGAGTTGGAATCCATACCTGCTGACTCCGGGGTTAAGTGGAGGTCTGCCGAGACTCTACATGTCGGCGGCATGAAAAATCTACTCGCTCAATACCACCGTCCCCCACATGCTGGGGTTGTCCATGAAACGGAAGCGTTTATCGACGGACCAGTATTGCGCGCCGAGATGCGTGTCATTGATGTGATACGTGAAGCCGAGCCTCGGGTGCTCGACCGGATCGAAGCCGTGGAGCGCCTCCGCCGAGATGGCGGCCTCGAGGGCGTAACCGGAATCCGTTTTCTTGAACGCGGCAGAAACCCCATCCGGCTCATGCATCTGGCCCTTGCCCGGCCCTCGAGTAATGTCGACTTGCCGAACCAGCGGTTTGCCCTTCGAGCCCGCAGGGGGGAGGAACACAAACTGATGACAATACCGGCTGGCGTGATGCATGGCGCGGGCATCACGCATATCGAACCAGACCTCCAGGCAGTCAGCCGTCCAGAACTGATTCTCTTCCACCGTGATAGGGTTGGCCTTGCCCTTGACATCCATGGCGAGATAAATGCCCGCCTCGTTCCATGCAAGGTAGAAATCCGCAAACGCGTTACGACCATCCACGGCCACCATATCAGGAAGCAGGTATTTCTTTTGCCAGTCTTTCAGAACACCGTCGATGCGAGGCCTCGTCTTCCGATGCCTGCACGGAACAGCGATATTGAAGTAACGGGTGCGTGGGACGCGTTTGGGCATGAGCGTAATACGAAATGCGTAATGAGTAATAAGTAATATGCGAATAGGTTATCGAATAAGCTATGAATACGGGTTCTGAATTTCGAGCAGGCAGACGAGCATTCGTGGCGAACCGATCTCAAAAGAAAACCGTCATCCTCAACTTGAACTTACTCATTACTCGTTACGTATTACGTTTTACGTCTCTCATTTCCTGATCATTATCTCATCAAAACCTTCGGTGTATTTTTCGAGGAACTCATCAAAAGCCTCGGTTTGGATCTGTTGTGGGCTTTGCAGGAAAAGGTGGATTCGGTCGAAACCGGGAGGAGTGCTGAAGTTGACTTTAACGCCGAGGCGCTTTTCGAGATCGGCCTGAACGAAGTCTCCTCTGCGGGCGCGGAAGATGGCGACGATGTGGTTCCAGCGGTCGACAAAGATCTCGACAAAGTTGTGGCGGGCTTTCCGTTTGCCGATGCGGACGTAGCGCGGTTCTTTCCAATCAGGCTCGAGCAGGCTGTTGTCTTCGGCCAAACGCTCGAACGCAACGAGGAGTTCCGGATCCCAAGCCTGCATGCGGCCGCGGCGTTTGCGGCGTTCGAGATGCCACGAGCGATCCATCTGATTCGAGGTCTTTGACGCCCTTGCATTCTGAAAACTCTCCACCTCCCCGGACAGACCCATCAGGGCCTTGAAGCCTTCCATCGCGTCGTTCAGAAGATTTATCATCTCAACGTTCTCCGTGTCGCTCATGACGGCTATCGCCATGCCGTAAAGATCGTAGGTCTTACCTCCGCGCTGTTCCCACAGGCGCGGCCATTTGCTGTAGAGCGGGTAACCCTTTACTTCTCGGAACGGCTTGAGTCCGACCCGTTCACGCAGGTCCTTGAGCTCGAACTGTCCGGACACGGTTCGAATGTCAAGCCGCGCAAAGCCGCGGTCGGTCGACTTGGCCACGATAAACGGCATTTTCCTGCCCTTGACGAAAATGCGGAGCTCGTCCCGGTCGTTCCAGTCCACATCAAAGTCTTCGTCATCGAGGACGTGGTCGACCACTCTGGCCAGGACGGCGCCGTCCCACATGGGATGCTCACCTTTCTTTGTCAGACGATCCTCGAGATGCCACTGGCGGCCGTTCGATTCCCAGGGCATCGCAGTCGTGGTGGTGAGTTCGGCCTCCTTATCGACCTGATAAATGGATTTACGATGCGCTTCAAAATCGAAGGTTTCCCGTTCGGATTCTCTGCTGTTGGCCAGCGTGTCTTTGAGTAACCGGCCCGTGTGGCTTCTCTTCTTTTTCGTTATCTGTTCCGGTGTGCCTGAGGCGAGCAACTGTCCGCCGCCGTTGCCGCCCTCAGGGCCGAGGTCGATGATCCAGTCCGCGGTCTTGATCACGTCGAGGTTGTGCTCGATCACCACGACCGTATTGCCTCCATCGACGAGGCGGTTGAGCACGATGAGGAGTTTCTGAATATCGGCGAAGTGGAGTCCGGTGGTCGGTTCGTCGAGCAGGTAGAGGGTCTTGCCTGTACTGGGACGGCTGAGCTCGGCCGCGAGCTTGACGCGTTGTGCTTCGCCGCCGGACAGCGTCGGCGCGGACTGGCCAAGCTTGAGGTAATCGAGCCCGACGTCGAAGAGCGTCTGAAGGTAGCGGCGGATGCGCGGGACGTTTTTGAAGAGCTCGAGCGCTTCGGCAATCGTCATCTGGAGTACGTCGGCGATGCTGTTGCCCTTGAACTTTACGTTCAGCGTTTCCGGGTTGTAGCGCGCGCCGTGGCAGGTGTCGCACTCGACCCAGACGTCTGGCAGGAAGTGCATCTCGATGAGTTTCGAACCGTACCCGTGGCACGTCTCGCAGCGTCCGCCGCCCTGGTTATAGCTGAAGCGCCTCGGCGTGTACCCACGCACTTTGGAATCCGGTAAATCGGCGAAGAGCTTCCGGATTTCGTCCCAGACGCCCACATAGGTGGCGGGGTCAGAGCGGGGCGAAAAACCGATGGGTGTCTGATCTATGGAGATGACCTTATTGACGTTCTTGATGCCCTTGATGTCATCATGTTCACCGGGCATGGTGCGTGCGCGATGGATCACTTTCGCCAATTGCGCGTGTAGAATTTCGAACACGAGCGAACTTTTGCCTGAGCCGCTGACGCCGGTGACCACGACAAAACATCCGAGTGGCACTTTAACGTCAATGTTTTGAAGGTTGTTGTGCCGGGCCCCGATGACCTCGAGATGGTTTCCCTTCCTGGGCGCACGACGATTGGTCGGCACGTCGATGGAAAGTGAATCTGCGAGATACTGCCCAGTGAGCGAACGCTTGCTGCGGGCGAGCTGTTTTGGCGTGCCTTTCCCCACGACCTGGCCGCCGCTGACACCTGCGCCGGGGCCGAAGTCGATGATGTGATCGGAGCGCTCGAGAGTTTCTCGATCGTGCTCGACGACGATGAGGGTGTTGCCCAGATCGCGGAGCCGCTCGAGCGCGTCGAGGAGCCGACGATTGTCGCGGGGATGGAGACCGATGGTCGGCTCATCCAGCACATAGAGCACGCCGGTCAGGCCGCTGCCGATCTGGCTCGCAAGGCGGATGCGCTGGGCCTCCCCTCCTGAAAGCGAAGGAGCAGGACGGTCGAGCGTGAGGTATTCGAGACCGACGTCGACCAGAAAGCGCAGGCGATTGCGGACCTCTCGAAGTACCTCCCCAGCGACGCGCTGCGTGCGGTCGTCCACGTTGAGCTTTTCAAAAAAGTCGTAGACCTGCCCCACCGGCAGGGCGCACAGATGCGGCAGGGAATAATCCTCGAATCGCACAGAAGCGGCATCAGGACGGACGCGGTCGCCGCGGCACTCGTGACAGGACACTTCGCCGACCAAATCCGCGAGCTCGCGCCGGAACTGCCACGAGTGTCGTGTGCACCAGTCGATGGCCGGGAAGATGCCGCGGTATTGGAAAGTCATTCCGCTCTTGCCCGCGATCCAGTCGTCTCCCGTGCCGAAAAGGATGGCCTGGCGGTCCTCTGTATCCAGTTCGTTAAAAGGGACATCCAGGCTGAAGCCGACGTGTCCGGCCAGGGCATCGATCATCTGGCCGAACGTGTCTTTGCGAATCGGCCCCCAGGCGGCAATGGCGCCTTTGCGGATACTCACGTGGGAGTTGGGTACGATGGCCCGGGGATGCGCTCCTCGCTGGACCCCGAGGCCTTCGCACGCGTGGCACCAGCCAAGCGGGGTGTTGAACGCGAAGTTGCGCGGTGAGAGCTCTTCGAAGCTTGTCCCGCATTCGCCGCAGGCTCTGAATTGACTGAACGGAATGTCCGATTCTTCATCGAGCCGATGAACGGTCATGTGCCCGACACCGAGATCGAGCGCGGCTTCTACGGAGCTTGCGAGGCGGGATTCCTGCCGCGGAGCGTCAAGACTACGGGGAACTTGCCCCGGAGCGTCGAGACTACGGGGCTGCTTGATAGTCAGCCGGTCGAGAAGGATCTCGATGCTGTGTTTTCGACGACGGTCGATTTCGATTTCTGTGCCGAGCTCGTGCACTTCGCCATCGATGCGGATGCGGGCGTAGCCTTCGCGATTGAAGCGTTTGAGCATGTCTTCGTATTCCTCGTTATCGCGGGGCTCGACCGGTGCGAGGATGTAGATGCGTGTTTCGTCAGGAATCTGCAGGATGCGGTCGACGATCTGTCCGCTGGTCTGGGTCGTGACCACCGCGCCGCAATGATGGCAATGCGGCTGGCCGAGTCGGGCCCAGAGGATGCGCAGGTATTCATAGATTTCAGTGACGGTGCCAACGGTCGAGCGCGGATTTTTGCTCGGCGCTTTCTGATCGATGGCGATGGCCGGGGAGAGCCCGGCGATGCTCTCGAGCTTGGGCTTCGGCATCTGGCCGAGGAACTGCCGGGCGTACGCGGACAGAGATTCCACGTATCGCCGCTGTCCTTCGGCGTAAATCGTATCGAGTGCAAGAGAAGTTTTGCCCGAGCCGCTGACGCCACTGAAAATGTTGAGCTTCTCGCGAGGGATACGGATCTCGAGATCTTTGAGGTTGTGCTGGCGCGCGCCGAGGATGGTGATGTCGGTAAGACGGACGGTTGATGGTTGATGGTTGACGGTTGATGGTTTGGGTCGCTTGCTCTTGCCGCGTCCGTTTGTTGATGACTGATGGACCCCATTCAGCACAGGCTTGAGCGCCTGGCCGGTGTATGACCTTCTGACCTTGACAATTTCTTCGGGGGTGCCCGTGGCCACGACTTTGCCGCCCGCTTCGCCGCCTTCCGGGCCGAGGTCGATGATGTGGTCCGCGCATTTTATGACCTCGACGTTGTGTTCGACGACGACGACGGTGTTGGCGTTATCGACGAAACGCTGGAGGACATTCAGCAGTTTTTCGACGTCGGCGAAGTGGAGCCCGGTGGTTGGCTCATCAAGGATGTAGAGCGTTCCGCCGTGGCTGGGGCGGACGAGCTGTTCCCCAAGCTTAATGCGCTGGGCTTCGCCGCCGGAGAGCGTGGTCGAGGGCTGGCCGAGCTTCATGTAGTCGAGACCCACGTCGTGCATGATCTCGAGCATGGCATGTATGCGTGGGATGTTTTCGAAATGCTCGAGCGCTTCCTGGATGTCCATGTCGAGCACTTCGGCGATGTTCTTGCCCTTGTAGCGAATCTGCAGCGTCTCACGATTGAAACGCTTGCCGGAACAGACCGGGCAGGTCACCCAGATATCGGCGAGGAAATCCATCTCGAGTTTTGTCGCGCCGTGGCCTTCGCATGCCTCGCAGCGCCCGCTCTTGACGTTGAAACTGAACCGTCCCTTTTTGTAGCCGCGGATCTTGGCTTCCGGCAGGCTGCTGAAAAGATCGCGAATCGGGCCAAGTACGCCGACATAGGTAGCGGGGTTCGAACGGGGCGTTCGGCCGATGGGGCTCTGATCGATATCGATCACCTTTTCGAGTTTGGCCGAGCCCTTGATTGTCTTGTATTGGCCGGGGAACGTCTTGGCGCCGTTGAGATCCCGCAGGAGCGCTTCTTTGAGAATGTCATTTATAAGAGAGCTCTTGCCGGAACCGCTGACGCCTGTCACCACGGTAAGCGTGCCGAGCGGGATCTTTACCTCGATGTTTTTCAGGTTGTTGTGCTGCGCGCCGGTAACGGTGAGCATCTCAGTGCGTTTGGGCGCGCGGCGCTCTTCCGGGATTTCGATTTCACGGCGGCCGGTCAGATATGCCGCGGTCACAGATTCCTCTTCGTGGTTCACCACTGCATAGTCGCCCTGAGCAACCACGTATCCGCCTTTGACACCGGGGCCTGGGCCGAAGTCGATGATGTGGTCGGCAGCGCGCATGGTCTCCTCGTCGTGCTCGACTACCACGACCGTGTTGCCGCGGTCGCGGAGGAGCTTGAGCGTGTCGAGCAGACGGCCGTTGTCGCGAGGGTGCAGCCCGATGCTCGGCTCGTCCAGAATGTAGGTAACACCGACAAGGCCCGATCCGATCTGGCTGGCCATTCGGATCCGTTGCGCTTCGCCGCCGGAAAGGGTGGGCGCGCTGCGATCGAGTGAAAGATAGTGGAGCCCGACATTCAGCAGGAAGCCCAGCCGGCTGCGGATCTCCTTGAGTGCATCTTCCGCAATCTTCTGCTGTGTGTCGGTGAGCGTGACCCCTTCGAAAAATTCTTTGGCCGCGGAGACTGTGAGCGCACACGCCTCGGGGAGACTAAGGCCGTTGATTTCGATGGCGCGGGCCTCCGCACAGAGGCGCTGGCCTTCACAATCCGGACACGACATGGTGTCCATGAACTCTTCCATCCTCTTGCGTTTGCGTTCGCCGACCTGGCCATACTTGCGCATCTGCATCGGAACAAGGCCTTCAAACTTGCCGCCGTGGTGATGGCCGAACCAGACGTAATCGATGAGAGCGTCGCCCGTGCCGTGAAGGAATGCTTTCTTGTGTTTTGGCTTGAGTGATTTCCACGGTTTGTTGAGCGAGAAACCGACATGCTCCGCGACGCCCTGGTAGATGTGACGGAGCCAGCGGTTCTTCTGAAAGATCTCTTTGTTGAGCGCACCGTCGAGGATGCTCTTGCTCGCATCCACGATCATCTTGCGCGGTGATAGCTCGACCTTTGTACCGAGCCCGTTGCAGGTGGGGCACATCCCCTGCGGGCTGTTGAACGACATGAGCTGCGGGGTCGGCTCTTCAAAGCTGATGCCGCAATCCGAGCAGGCATAGTCCGCGCTGAGCAGGAGATCCCGTTCACCTTCGACGGCCACAATGAGGGTGCCTTCGCCGAGCTGCAAAGCCTGCTCGACCGCTTCGGCCAGGCGCGTGCGGATGCCTTCCTTTACGACGAGGCGATCCATCACGATCTCCACGTTGTGCCGCATCTGCCGTTCGAGCTGGAGGTCTTCGGTCATCTCCACAAAGTTGCCATCGACGCGGGCCCGGACGTATCCCTGCTTGCGCATGTCTTCGAATAGATCGCGGTATTCGCCTTTCTGCTCGCGTGCCACAGGCGCGAGGATCTGGATGCGACTTTTTGGCGGCAGCGTCAGGATGCGGGCAATGATCTCTTCGCGGGTCTGTGCGCCGATTGCCTTTCCGCATTGGATGCAGTGGGCAGTGCCAACGCGGGCGAACAGTACACGCAGAAAATCATAAATCTCGGTAATCGTGCCGACGGTCGAGCGGGGGTTGCGGGCCGCTGATTTCTGTTCGATAGAAATGGAAGGTGACAGGCCGCCGATGTAGTCGACATCCGGCTTTTCCATCTGCCCCATGAACTGCCGCGCATAGGATGAGAGCGACTCGATGTAGCGCCGCTGTCCCTCGGCGTACAGGGTGTCGAAAGCAAGCGAAGATTTTCCCGAGCCGCTGACGCCGGTGAAGACAATGAGCTGGTTTTTGGGCAGGTCGAGGCTGACGTTCTGGAGATTATGAACGCGTGCGCCCCGAATAACGATCGGGCTGTCAGGCATGTTCTGATAGGGAGATCGAGAGGGCTGCGAATTGTGGCAGGGAGGGCAGCGGAATCAACACAGCCGAGTTGGAGGGTCGCTGAGGTATCCCAAGGATTTGGACAGACGAGGAAAAGAAAGAGGAGAATGACATTCTCTCTGGCCCTTCGTTCAGAACAGAGGACGGGACTCCTGCTATACTCCTCTCCTCGGTTTCAGAATTTCCTGCGCGCTGTCCGTACCATTGCTTGTTGAATGTGTTTTTTTTGGCCTTCTGGCGCTGGCCCTGTCTGCGATGCTCACGTACGCAGTTCGGCGATTCGCCCACAGGCTTGGACTGATCGACGTCCCGAGGGAGGGCCGATTTTCTGAGCGGCCCACGCCCAAGGGTGGCGGGATGGCGATTTTCGCCGGCACGGCTCTGAGTATTGCGGCTGCGTATTTCTGGTTTGCCCGCAACGGGGGTGACCCGGCAGGCGCGGAGCTTTTCAGTCACACTCGGACCATCGTGATGGTTCTCCTGGGAGGCCTGGTCCTGGTGGTTCTGGGTTTTCTGGATGACATCAAGGGGCTGCCAGTCTGGATTCGGCTGGGGGTAGAGCTTGGTGTGGCGGTGGGACTGTTCTTTTTTACTGACGATGTTCAAGTGACCTTTTTTGCGCCTTACGCATGGTTGCCGGTCCTTTTTACTTCGCTGTGGATTGTGGCGATCACAAACTCGTTCAACCTGCTCGATAATATGGACGGCCTGAGCGCGGGAGTTGCTTTCATTGTCAGTGGGGTTCTGTTGTGGGTCGCTGTAACTGCTGACCCTCCGCAATACTTCCTGTGTGTGTTGTTGATCGGCTTCATGGGATCGCTTCTTGGTTTCCTCCTGTTCAATTTTCCGCCGGCCTCTATTTTCATGGGAGATTCGGGCAGCCTGTTTCTTGGATATTTCGTTGCCGTGCTTTCCACGGTCTGCACGTTCACTACTTTCAGATCGGGAAATGTGGTGGCCGCGGCGCTGCCGTTGCTGATGATGGCCGTGCCACTTTATGATTCGTTCAGCGTGGTCTGGATCCGAATGAAGAACGGCGTGTCGATTTTTGAGGGAGACAAGAACCATCTCTCGCACCGATTGGTCGGGCTCGGCTTTACGGTGCGGGATGCGGTGCTCGTGATATATCTTCTGACATTCTGCTGTGGTGTGGGTGCGGCACTGGTCGGACGCCTCGATTCGCTTGGTGCCGGTCTTGTGCTGGTACAGGTGGGAGGGTTCCTGCTGCTGACCGCCCTGCTCGAGAGGGCCGGCAGGCATGCCTTGAGAAAGGTGAGAAAAGAAGAGGGAGGAGAGGAGAGAGAGGAAGAAGGGGAGAGAGGGAGAGGTGAGGAAGGAGAGGGGGAGGAGCACGATTACTGATGGACGCTTCTCGCTGCGCTCGACTCGTGCGATGCAGGCAGAACAACATGACCCTCCGATGCAGCCAGAACAATGTGACCCATGGAACATGCCACCGCTCTATTCCCCAATTCCTCCATTACTCCACTCCTCCATCATTCCATCATTCCAACATCCCATTCTTCTCTGACATATGAACACCAAGCCAAACATCCTTCTCATCATGGACGATCAGCACCGCTTCGATTACCTCGGATGCGCGGGGGCTGATTTTATTCAGACGCCAAACATCGACCGACTCGCTGCGCGAGGGATGCGTTTCACGAACTGCTGCGTCAATGCCCCTGTTTGCGCACCGATGCGTGTAGCGCTCGCGACCGGGCTGGAGCCGCACCGGTTTGGCGGGACGGGCAATAATGTCTTCCTGCCGCTGAGCAGGCGCACTTACTATCAGCGGCTGCGGGATGTCGGGTATCGGGTCGGATGCTGCGGCAAGCTCGATCTGGCGAAACCGGCTGGAAAGAACAGTGACGGAGCAAGGCCGCCCTGTTTCGCCTGGGGTTTTACCCACCCGATCGAATGTGAGGGCAAAATGCATGCGGGACAGGGCGGTGATATTCCTTTCGGCCCGTATTCGGAATACTTGCACAGCAAGGGGATGCTACAGAAGTTTTCGGACGATTATTCGAGAAGAAGAGCGAGTAATTACGCACTTTCCGCGTGGGATTCAGTGCTCGATACCGAGGACTTTGAAGACACCTATATCGGCCGGCGGTCGGCGAGCTGGATTGACGAAATCAGGGACGACTATCCGTGGCATATGTACGTCAGCTTCGTCGGCCCCCACGATCCGTTCGACCCGCCGACGGAGTATGCGGACAAGTATCGCAACGCAGAAATGCCGCCACCGATCAGAGATTCGCTCGAAGGCAAGCCTCGGACTGCGCACGCCAGACAAGTTGGTGCCACGGACGATCAGATTCTGGATTGCCGCCGCCAATATTGCGCGGCAACGACGCTGATTGATGATCAGGTCGGCGCTATCATCGACGCGGTCGAGGGCCGGGGGATGCTCGACAATACTTACATTGTTTTTTCGAGCGACCACGGAGAGATGCTCGGCGATCACGGTATGTTCACCAAGAGTGTGCCGTATGAATCTTCGCTGCGCGTGCCTCTGATTGTTGCAGGGCCAGGAATCGAAGGCGGGCAGGTCTCTGATGCTATCGTCGAACTGATCGATGTGAATGCCACCATCTGCGATTTGGCCGGGCTTGGGCCTCAGGAGGCTATCGATGCGCGTTCATTTAGACCGGTTCTGGAGGCCGGTACAGACGAGCATCGCCAGGAGGCGCTGAGCACGCTCAGGCACTTTCGATGTATTCGGACCAAGCGTTGGAAATATGTCGAAAACGAAAACGATATCACTGAGCTCTACGACCTGGGGAATGATCCCTCCGAGCTGAACAACAAAGCAGAGGAAGAGACCGAGGTGCTACGCGAGATGCGTGGCCGGCTCGGGACGCGGCTGCTCGAAGGGCAATGGAATCGCTGAGGATTCTTGTCTCTCTGAATCCAATCTGTTAAAGAAGGGCAAACACGGCCCGGTATCGGATTGCTCTGCAGCTTTCTGAGTTGTTTTCGTCCTGAGAAATACTCAATCGGAGTGCCACTATGTCGCTGAGCGCGCGCACACTTTCAGTTTTCCTTCTCCTCCCCGTCTACATCGCATCAGCACAGGAAGAGGTCGACACTACGATCGCTATCGGTGCGTTGGTCGCCCCGAACAAACTCGAAGTGAACGCGGCATCCAGCATCGTCGTGCCTGTTACCGGCAAGTGGAAAGACCCATTCGACCGCTTTTCATTCAGAGTCGTCGCCAACGTTACCGAACCGGATGGCGAGCGGCTTGTCATTCCGGGCTACTACATGGTGCCGCATGAAATAGCGACCCGTAAAACAAAAGCACTGCGGGCGAACGTCAAGCGGGTGCGCATCGAACTGCCGAACACGGACTGGCCCACCAATCGAGACGTCACCCTCTACATCGACGATCTCGTTCTAACAAACGCAAGAACCGGCAAACGCATCCCCCTCAGCAACGCTGAGACCATCAAGGGCTGGAAGGCAAGCGCGGGCAAACTTACAGTCAGCAAGGAGAAGAAGAAGGAAGGCCAGAACAGTCTCGCTGTCCGGATCAAAACCAGCGAGGGGGATGTCTCGCCGGGCGCCGTGCTCGAGCTCGGCAAGGGAGATTGGAAAGAATTCGACGATCTCGAGATGAGCGTCATGCTGGAGACAAACGTCGAAAAATGCAGCCTGCGTGTCATTATCGACAGTCGGCCGCATGGGATGCATTCGGAGGACTTCACCGCTGAGGGAGGATCAATCGTGCCCGGCCAATGGGCGCGCCTGCGCATCCGACTGCCACAGGACAGCCAGACCAGCACTTGGAAGGCATACGACGAAGGGCAGTGGCGTGTGCGCTTCTTCCCAAGAAAGGCGGGGGAACACAAAATTCAGGTGTTCGCTGAGAGCCCGACGAATTGGGCGAAATCAAACGAGTTGACCCTGACTGCCGCCGCATCCGATCGCACCTCGCTGCTCCGGGTCAGCCCCCGCGATGGTCGGTATTTTGAGACGCTGGCGGGGAAGACATTCTTTCCTGTCGGACTGAATATCTGTTGGGCGGATCCGGTCCAGTATGATCTCTATCTGAAGCGATTCGCTGCCAGCGGCGGCAACTTCGTGCGTCTCTGGATGAGCCCCTGGAATTTTGAGCTGGAATGGCAGAAAGTGGGGAAATACGACCAGGAGGCCGCGGCCAAGATGGATTACGTTTTCCAGCTCTGCGAAAAATATGGGCTAAAAATTCTTCTGTGTCTCGATTACCACGGCGCACTCAAGGCCACTGAGTCGTGGCCGGTCAATCCTTACAATGCTGAAAACGGCGGGCCCTGCAAAACGCCGGAAGGTTTTTTTGACAGCGCTTCTGCACAACTGGCATATCAGAGCCGTCTGCGATATCTGATCGCCCGCTACGGAGGCAGCCCCAGCCTGGTAGCGTGGGAGCTTTTCAACGAGGTGGCGCTGACCGACCCGTATCGCTTCCACAAGCGAAGTATCATGGAATGGCACAGCCAGATGGCTGTGTTCCTGAAGAAGAACGACCCGTATCCGCGGCTGGTAACCACTAGTATCGCTGGTCTCGCTGAACATGATTCCCCCGTCTGGCGTGTGGAAAACTTGGATTTCCTTCAGGCCCATCGATACCACCGTTGGCGTTCGTTCAGTAAAGAGGCGAACACCGCGGTTGAGGAGTTCAGGGACGATGGCCGGCCGATCATGCTCACCGAATTTGGACTGAGAAAAGAGGCAGCACGCAACCTGGACCCGCGAGGGCTGTTCATTCACAACTCGCTCTGGGCCGCTGCGATGAGTGGTGCGGCCGGTACGCCAATGCCTTGGTGGTGGGATCATCACATTCAGCCCTTCATGCTCTTCAACCGCTTCAGGGGTATCAGCGCATTTACGAAAGACATTGATTTCGCCGGGCAGGGCTTCGAGCCCTATACCAATTGGAACGTGGAGGGCAGGGCGTCAAAAAAAGAAATCGGCTCCGTCTTCATCCAACCGGATCAGACCGCATTCGATTCCGCGCCGTTCAACGCGCCTCAGGAATACACGATTGGCAGTGACGGCTCGATCGATGGGCCGACACTGCGCGCGGAGACCATTCACGGGATCACGGCGAATCCGAAACTGCACAACCCTCAGATCTTTCACGTGGATTACTCCATTGATGGGACTTTCGGCGTCATTGTGACCGAAGTCTCAAATTTTCATCCGTCTGATTTGCGCATCTCCCTGGATAACGAAGTGGCCCTGCAGCAGACATTCGAAGACCAGGACCCCTCTGTGGGGTCGCAGTATCGCTACAACAAGATTTATCGAATCAACGTGCCCGCAGGCAAACACACCATCGTGGTTGATAACCACGGCCATGATTGGATCAAGGTTGCTTACGTGCTCGACAATTACCGCACAGGCGGCGACAAGAGCCTTGGAGGCTACGGCATCGTTGGATCCGAAATGGCGCTGTTGTGGCTGACGGTTCAGGAGAACGTTTACTACGCCCGCCACTGGGGGATTGGCTCTGCCAGGGTGAGAGGCGTCCTGAAAGTGCGAGGCCTTACCTACGGACATTGGGAAGCTTTGGTATACAACACCTCGAAGGGGGAGATGCTTTCGAAGAGTTCCTTCCTGGGAAGCACTGGCCAGGTAAATCTGCCCGCCGTTACCCGTGATATCGCGGTGAAATTGCTGCGCAAACAGCAGTAGACGTCATTGCTGGTCCGCCAGCCATCACACCACGTCGGGCTCCATCCCGCCCAGATGGACCCAGCCGGTAACGTCGCCACCCTTTCGCCTCCACAGCGCCGGTAGTACCCGAGCCGAGCGGTCCTGAAGCGGCAATATCACGCGAGCTCCGCCTTGCTTTGCTGAAATTTTCAACGCGCAGGCGATTTCGAGGGCCTGCCGGTAATCGTGTCCGCTGCAGACGGCCTCTTCGCCGGTATCGTAGGCCGAAATCAGGCGTTCTATCGGCCCCCGGAAACTGCCCTGCGGCAAAGGCTCATGCATGAACTTCGGCACTACTGGATCGCTCGCCGGGCCTTTTCTTCCAATGATCACCGGCTCCCCGCCGAGCCACAGGTGGCCGTCAGTGTACTCCAGATAGACCTTGCATCGCGGCCAATTCGCAAACCGCGGCTTTACGACTGTGCACACGAGTCCGTTGGAAAGCCCGAGCCAGCCGTAGCAGCCGCAATCCTCATCATTCTGGGAATCTCTGGCATGTTCCGTGAGACCCTCCACCCAATCCACTTCCAGGCCGGTGATGGCACGCAGCACTGTCAGGACCACACACCCGCCACCGGAAGCTTCGACGAGAAGGCCGCCCGGGATAGAAACGGAAATCAGTTCGCCGAGATTCCCGTCATGGACCCAATCGATGAGCTTGACGAAATGCGGAACTTCATAGTAGGCCGTCCCGCAACCGAACGGGACACCTTTGTCCCGGCAAAGCTGCACCATCTGATCCGCATCAGACAACTCGACAGCGATCGGTTTCTCACAACAGACTACTTTGGCTCCAGCCTCGGCACAGGCCACGATGGCGCCTCGAGCGGCTTCGACTGGGAGGATGTTCGCCACGATGTCCGGTGTCTGATCTGAAAGAAGGTCCCCAACAGTGTCGAACACCTGAGGCACGTCATAGTGCTCAGCAAACCGCTCCGTACGGTCCGATTGGTCAACGAGGGCTACGACTTCGCAGCGCGGATGCTCTGAAAATGCCCTAAGGTAATGTCGTCCCCATGCGCCGGCCCCGCCAGCTACGGCAACCTTCAACTTGTAGGCGTTGTCCATTGATACTGAGTTTGAGGGGAAGCCGCCGCATCAGGTCTGCCAAAAAATGGGGCCAAAAAAGTGGCCCTGCAACGGGATGGCGGCGATGTGGAACATTGCAGGGCCGAGGGTCCTGCATCGCAGGACCGGAAGACTCTGCAACGGGATGGCGGCGATGTGGAACATTGCAGAGTCTTTTACAGGGACAACCGTCGCTGTCCCCAATTCTATTGTCAAAAGAGCATTTTTTGTCTCAACTAACCGGGGAATTTAGCGTCTCATTCCTGGATGTCAAGCAAAAATCCCCAATGACTTTGGGGGCAGAATGAGCGACTCATCTCACTCTTAACGTTTGTATTTTTAGCACTTCCATGAGATTCACTGCAAACTTCCAGTTTTCATCATATTTCACACGTAGGCTTTCATCTCCCAGGTAAGGCCTGCTTTCATACAATCTCTGTAAATATTATTCAATAAAAATACATACCAATTCATTTCAACCTAAATAATACGACCAATGCCTGCCAGTCTGTACCCGAAAATTAATTGGGCGTTTGTGCGCATATCTGAAGAGTTTCTGTTCTTTCAGGCTACTCTTTCGAATTTTTTTTAAGGAAAATGTTTAGACATTCTTCTTCCCGGTGAATCCAGTCGGTCGCCACCGCCTCATAGCAGTGCGTGAGCACCGCGCGCCTCATCTCTGGGCCTGTGCATCGGACTGGCTTCGGACGTTCATAGAGATCTTCTTCGTGCACCAACTCTTCAGCCGCGTCCTGTAAAATCCTCGAGTGACTGGCAGGGCCAGAGTTATCGCCAACAGGTCCGTCAGCAGGCCCGGCGTAAGGAAAAGGGCCCCCGCTACCAGGATCAGAAGTCCATCCAGCAACGCATCGCCTGGCATGTTTCCTATCGAGATCTCGGCCTTGATATCATCGATGGCTTTTTTGCCTTGGGCCTTCACCAGTGCGGCTCCGACCACGGCGGTCACAAGAACCATCCCTATTGGAAACAGTACCGAACTTGTTGCCTTCCCAATGGAGAGGAGCAGGTAGAGCTCAACGAGTGGAACAACGATGAAGAGGCAAAGAAGTTTCAGGAACATCTGTGAAAAGTGACCGAGAAAAGGCTCAGTTCAGAATCAGTTGTTGCAGGAACAGCAGTGAATCAAGAGGAACGAATCCCCCTTGGGTTCTGGTTACTTGAGTCCAGCTACGAGTCTTGGGCCTCAGGCAGTTCGGGCACATACACGTAACTCTTATCTTCTTTCTGCCGTTCCTGAATCTGCAGGATCTCCTTCCAGGTCTCGTAGAGCCCGTTGGTGCACTGCGGCATCTCATGCTTGATCAGGCGATGCAGTCTTCCGAGCTTATAGCATGGGACACCGGCATACATGTGATGCTCGGTGTGGTAGTTCATGTGCCAGTAGAGGAACTGAAAAATCGGGTTGAGATAAATGGTCCGGCAGCACAGCCGAAAGTCCGCGACTTCGTCCTGCAGCCCCACGTGCTGTGTGGAATTGCACATGCTCTGCAGCCAGCTTCCGAACATCTTTGGGAACGTGATTACCAGGGGAACGATCCACCAGCCCATCGCCAGGCAGTGGCCGGCAATCAGGAGGTGGCCCAGCAGCACGATTCGCGCCCAGTTGAAAAGTACCTTGCGGCGTTCCGGCTCGTCTTCGGGATACAACTGCTGGGTCCACTGGACCTGGTCGAGTTGTCCCCGTGCCGTCCGAAGGATGCCGCGTATCTGGTGGTAGGGATGTCGTATGTTGATGATCCCGTTTTTCCACCAGTTCTTTGGATCGATGGTTGACGGAAGCGTAACTTCCAGGTCATGCGGAGGATGCAGAGTGTATTTGTGATGCTCAGTGTGGCTGGCCCAGAAGTGGTGATGGTTGTACCAGCCAAGGAACGAATATACGCGAAGAAAGAACTGATTCATCCAGCGAGTCTTGAAGACTGAATCATGAATCAACTCATGGAAGCCATTGATAAGGAAGTGCCAGAAGTGACCGTTGACAAACACGAGCAAGGCCGTGGCATACCAGGGCCAATGGGCCCACGAATAGATCGCCGCGCCGCTGGCAGCCGCGATTACGCCCAGAAATCCGAGTGTCTGCGCAAATCCGAGAACATCGCTGCGCTGATTGAGCTTGCTCAGCTCCTCGCGAGGCAATTTGCAGCGATACCACTTCACCCTGAACTTGCCCGTGGATTCACTTTCCTGCGAAACGCCAGGAGTGGGCTCGGCGGCCATGTTACCCAGAGCGTCTTCCGCACTGATCTGCTCCGATGCGGTGGACGGCCCTTCAATCTCGGTCGTTGGTGCTGACATTGTCTCTTTGCTCAAATAATGATCCCTGGAAATGTTTGGACGAAAGGGCGGCTATGTTCTTGAAACCGTAGCATTAACTCCAAGGCCACTGGCACAGCCACTCTAGATCCCTTATTCGGATATATCATGAATAAACTTCACTCGCTTCCTTTTGTCATTGTCCTACTTCGTGAAGCCTGAAAGGCTTAAGAACAATTAAGCCGTAGATTACCGTACCGCCATACTCCCCTTCGCTCCCGTATTCCATGTCCTCCCCCATCCGCTTAATGCACTGCGACCTCAACTGGACTTCCGAAGGAGTCGCAGCGCCACACGATTGGGCCTTCATTGATCCTGAAGAGTATTTCAACTGGCATGTCGAATTCGGCACCAACGTGATGTACTGCCAGGCATTCATTCACTGCGGCGCAGCCTTTTATCCCACGGAGCTTGGGCCGACCGCGCCAGGGCCGGGACGCGACCTCTTTCCCCGGCTCTATGAGCTGGCCACGACGGCAGACTTTCCGACGTGGTCATACATGTGCGTCGGGGCGGATCTGATGGTCGGGCGAACGAGACGAGGGTGGCTCGTGCCGGAAGCCAGGGAATTGTGTTTCGAGTTTCTGGGCCCCGAATCGGGCTGGACGGATTTGCTCTGCGAACGTATCCGTGAATTCCTCGGGCTCTATCCGGTCGATTGGATGCTCTTCGACTTCCTGGTTTACGGCGGGCTGAAGCCCAACGAGTTTCAGATCCGTCCCGCGCCGTTCGTGGCCGAGCCTTTTGAACGAATTATCGGCCGACCCATGCCTGACCGGGCAGAAGACATTACTCCCGAAGAAAATCTGCGTTACAAACGAGAGGTACTGGCAGAGCAGTTCTACAGCATCCGCAATGCCGTCAAGGAAACCAGCCCGACGACGAAGATTATGTTCAACGTCCCCTACTGGGAAGCGAATGAAGCTCTCTGGGACGGCCACCCCATGATGAGGGAATCGGACGGTCTCTTCGCCGAGTGTTCGAAGGCCGAAATCGTCGACTGGCTGCTCGAAGTGCGCCAGCCACACCAGCGGGTCATGTGCACCATCCTCGGCCGGAGCGGCGACCACTGTGACCCAAACACCTGGCAGCACTGGTATAAAAAAGGCTGCGATTTCTTCGGCTATGCCTGGGGTACACCGCCTGACTTTCGCCCGCAGCCCAAATATAAAGAGGGACTGGAAATCGTACGTGAAGCATTCCTGCAAATCGAGAGGGACAGAGTAACCGATGCCAGTCATTGAACCCGCAGCATTACAGACATTCGTCACGGACATATTCCTCGCCAAAGGTGTCCCGGAAAAGGTCGCCGCCACCGTTGCCGACTCACTGGTGCTGGGCAACCTGAAGGGGCATGACTCGCACGGATTCATCCGGGTGATCGAGTATGTCAATTGGCTCGACCGCGGCTGGATTCAGCCGGAGGGCGAGCTGGAAATCATAAAGGACACCGGCACGATCCTGATCGTCGACGGCCATTTTCAGTTCGGCCAGGTCATTGGCCGGCAAGCGGCCGCGCTGGCCATAGAGCGGGCCAAAGCCAACGGTCTGTGCGTCCTGACCATTCGCCGCTCATCGCATCTGGGCCGCATCGGCGAATTCGTGGAACTGGCCGCAGAAGCCGGCGTCGTCAGCCTCGCATTGACCAACACCCATGGTGGCGGAGTCCTGGCCGCGCCTCACGGCGGTTCACAGGCGAGGCTGTCTGCAAATCCAATTGCCGGCGGCGCGCCCGTCCCCGGAAGGGAATCGCTGGTCATGGACATGTCCACCTGCGTAGTCGCTGAAGGCAAAGTGAAGGTCGCACGGGCCAAGGGCGAGAACCTCCCGCCCGGATGTATCGTGAATAACCGGGGCGAGCCAACCACCGACCCAGAAGATTACTACACCGATCCGAAGGGCGCCATCCTCCCCGTGGCCGGGCACAAAGGTTACGCCCTCGCCATTTTCGCCGACATCCTGGCCGGCGCCATCGGAGGCGGGAGCTGCTCCCGAGAGGGAGTCGATCGGGTTGCCAACGGCTGGTTCGCCATATTCATCGATCCTGCCGCATTCTGCGGTCAGGAGTTTTATGACGAGCAGGTCGCCGGTATGGTCGATTGGGTAAAATCCAGCAAGACCATGAGCGGCTTCGACGAAGTGCTCGTGCCCGGCGAGCCGGAAAGCCGGACAGCGGCCGAGCGCCAGAACGGCATACCGGTGGAACAGGCCACATGGGACAAAGTAGCAGACATCGCAACAGAGCTGGGAGTCAATTTGCCGATATGAAATTCGCAGCCATCGACCGATTCAAAGAAAAACTCAAACGGGACGAGCCCGTTTATGGCCTCTGGGTGAACCTGGAATCAGCAAGTATCACTGAGATGGCCGTGTCTTCAGGACTCGATTGGGTCGTCGTCGATGCGGAGCACGGCCATCTCGGCTGGCACCACATCCTGGAACATCTTCGTGCAACAGCCCGCAGTGATACGATCGCTCTCGTCCGCGTGGCCGAACTGAACATCGGCCTGATCAAACGGGCCCTCGATATCGGAGCAGACGGCGTCGTCATCCCATGGATCGAAACGGCCGAACAGTTGGCTGAAGCAGTTTCGTTTTCCCGCTATCCCCCTGAAGGGAAGCGTGGCATCGGTGGTGACCGCGCCACCCGTTGGGGGCAAGGCACGTCCGACTACGTGGCGCAGGCCAACGACAGAATCCTCGTTGTCCCGGTCATCGAATCCGTCCGGGCCGCAGACAATATTGAGGAGCTTGTGAATGTGCCCGGCGTAGAAGTCTTCTTTTTCGGCCCGGCTGATTTCTCGTCATCGGCGGGCTACGCCGGCCAATGGGAAGGCCCCGGGGTCGCCGAACAGATCCTGGCCGCAAATGATGTGATTCGTGAATCCGGCAAAAGCAGCGGAGTGGTCGCCACCAGCGAAGAGAATCTCGCTGACCGAAGAATTCAGGGCTTTCGTATGATTGGGCTTGGCTCGGATAGTGGTCTATTGCTTAATGGAATGAAACGAATGCTGGACGCCGCCGGCCATGAAGCTCGATGAAATCTGATCCAGATTCACAGGACTTTTCGACGCACTGTGGCTGGCTGATACGAGGCCTTTACAGAGAGGAGCACAAATGTTTTCCATTGGATTTGCCATGAAGCTCAAGCCCGGCTGTTACGGACAATACAAAGAAGCTCACGACAACCTCTGGCCGGGCGTAGCGCAGAGCATGTCTGAAAACAATATCAATATGGTGATCTTTAAAATTGGAGACGACCTGATTCTCCACGCGACCGCGCCCACTGAAGAGGATTGGGATCGCAGCCGCGAGCATCCCGCGCTCCCTGACTGGCAGAAGGCCATGACCGAACTGCTTCAGGATGACGATCAGGGCAACGTCATCTTCGAGCCGCTCGAAGTAGCGTTCGAGTTCGGCGACTTCATCAACCCCACCTGACAGCTTTCTGGCTGATCTGCCGTTACTCGACCGGATTTTCCAGCCGGCCGATCTCGTCGACTTCACACACGCAATGGTCGCCGGCTTTGAGGAACAATGGCGGATCTTTGGCGAAGCCAACCCCGGGAGGCGTGCCGGTGAAAATCAGGTCGCCCGGCTGCAGTGTGACGACCTGCGAGATATACGCGATCAGCTCGTCCGTTTTGAAGATGAGCTGAGCCGTGGTCGAATCCTGCACGGCCTCTCCATTCAGGAGCAATCGGATGCCGAGGTTGTGCGGGTCTGAGATCTCGTCCGGCGTAACGATGGCCGGACCGATAGGAGCGAAGGTGTCAAACGTCTTGCCCATCATCCATTGGCCGCCGGGCTTCTTGAGCTGCCAGTCGCGGGCGCTGACGTCATGTCCGACCGTGTAGCCGGCAACGTGGCTCATGGCGTCTTCCTGCGCGATGCGGCGTCCGGCCTTGCCGATGACGATCACCATCTCGACTTCGTAATCCGGCTCTTCACTTTCGTGCGGCAGTTGGATGGCCTCGTTGGGCCCGATGATGGCGTTTGGAAACTTGCAGAAGAGCACCGGCTCCGGTGGCGGTTCCATGCCGCTTTCCGCGGCGTGGTCCGCGTAATTCAATCCGACGCAGATGACCTTTTCCGGATTGTAGATCGGAGCCTTGATGGTCACCGAAGACGAAGGCACGCGATGTTCTCCGCTTTCGATTACGGCCTTCGCCGCAGCGAGTGTGGCCTCTCC
>Ga0187827_10001071_pt1 | contig 41212 bp, 35 predicted proteins | sample ETNtaG_39_FD_167969 | JGI IMG/M metagenome (GOLD analysis project Ga0187827, IMG submission 167969) | Marine microbial and viral communities from oxygen minimum zone, Eastern Pacific Ocean - ETNP2014_SV_150_PacBio MetaG (Illumina Assembly) | ecosystem: Environmental > Aquatic > Marine > Hypoxic...
AGGAGATCGTTGCCATCCGAATCGCTCTCCATGTCCGAATTGGCCAGCAGGTCACTGAACCAGTGGCCGTCGTTGGACCCCCATGAAGAGTATCCCGCCACTCCCGTGATATTATTGATGAAGGTGTTTGTCTCGTCGTGAATGATATCGTATCCTCTGGGCGTAAGGATGGCGTTTGCGGCCCTCAGCCAGTCGTTACCCACCTTGTACCCAGGCGAGCCATCCTTCCCGGGGTCCAAGTCCAGAATGAACTTTCCCGTGATATTGAGGGATACAGTGGCCTTGTCGATTATACCTTTTACCTCATCGAAGGTATAGGCGGTTAGACGGTTGACGAGGTACATCCCATACTTCTGGGAGTCGAAGGCACCCTCCTTGTTGAAAAAGGGATTTATCAGCCATCGAAAGTTACCAATGGAATTTTGGTTCGGACCCAGTATCAGGGCCAATTCGGAATCCACACTGGCTTTGTAGTCACCGGAACCGGAGATCCTCAAAGGGACTCCTTTGGTGGTAAGAATGTAATTTATCGTGGTTGTGAGACCGCGACGTGTGATGTTGTCCTCTATCTGGAGTCTGAACTCGTCGAATTGCGCGCGGCTGACAGTCTCCCCGGCAGGTGCGGAGATATTTATTATATTCCCCTGGGGAAAGTTACGCTGCGACACAAAATAATCGGCGATATCCTTAGACATTTGGGAGTCGTCGTTTACTATTAAAACCACGTCGCTGTAATTCAGAAAAGAATCGTACTCCTCGCGGGATGCGGGGGCGGCCCTTGAATTTTCAGTATCGGGTAAAGTTTGAACGGAATCTCCTTCGTGATCCGGTGAAGGGGTCGGGGTTTCCAGACGAGTGGGTTCGAGCTCGACCCCACCGATTTGTGCATGGGATTGGTAGATCAGGGGTGGGAAAATAAACATTAGACTAATAATGATTGCGATAATACGATTTACTGAAATAACAATCCCACCTGGGTGTTCTGACACCTTGTCCATCGTTTCTCACCAGCTCTATCTCAAGTTGAGAGGATATGGAAATATAAACACATAAAGATTGTTGTTCGTTCAAAATTATTATATCGTTCGAAATATTGAACATGAATTGATGATATTTTCATATAAATTATGCCAAATCATTTTTATTTCAGATCAGTTCCCTTGAATTATACACGTCCCAAAGGTGAAAACAATGCCCTTAAAACAGATAAAGACCGGTCTCAACAACTTTTCCTATGTGATATACTGCAGTGTATCAAAAAAAGCTGCAATGGTGGACCCAGGATTTGATGGAACCGGACCCCTGCGTTTCATTGATGACAACGTATTGGAACTTGTTTACATTATAAACACGCATCATCATGGGGACCATTCCGCAGAAAGTGAAACGATAAGGGGGGAAACCGACGCAAAGATCATCACTAGCCGCGTGGATTCGCGAATGTTGACCTACGATACCAACATCCTGGTGGAGGATGGAGATAATATCGAACTTGGCGATATAAAATTGAAATTCATTCTGACGCCAGGTCACACCCCTGGAGGTATATGTATACTGGTTGGCAACAAGGCACTGATCACCGGCGACACCCTATTTATGGGAGATTGTGGCAGATGTGATCTGGAAGGGGGGAGCCTAAAAGATATGTTCGATTCCCTAAACAACAAAATAAAAACTCTTCCGGATCATCTAATAGTATATCCGGGCCATGATTATGGAGAACTTCCTTTCGATGAGCTTGGGAGACAAAAGAGGACTAATAAAACATTGTTGGCGGGAAGCCTTGAAGAATTCTCGAAAATACCGTGATCAGCCCCTTTCCCTTATTGCTCTACAAAAAAAGTGCGAGTTCTCACTACGTTCTAATCAATTAAAAAGTGCGAGGGCCGAGATTTGAACTCGAGAACCACTAAGGACTAGGCCCTCAACCTAGCGCCGTTGACCAGGCTTAGCTACCCTCGCATCTATGCATCCGTTGATCCTGACGTTGTTGACTTTTCCGTTATATTCAGCGGAATCGGCCCTTCGGGACCGCGATTCCGCGAACATTGTCAAGCTTCAAACCTCGACTTTTTGTCGAGCTTTTCACCATTGACAATATGCATCCGTTTCCTGGTCAACGGGGACCGGTTGGCAACACACTTGTTGCCAACTAAGTTCAGCCCGAAGGGGTGAACGAAATTGACCAGGCTTAGCTACCCTCGCGCAGTATAGATTAAGTTCCACCACTTCCCAGGATAATATTATGATAACTAAGTAAGAACTAATAGAATAATATCTTTTTCCCAAGAATTTCCTTCATTTCATAGTTGATATGGATTCGCGGAAGTCCTGGTACTTCTTTTCGAGTATGTCCAATGCAGCCTCGAAAGCGTCCTTTGCCGTGTAGGAACCGTCGGTATCCATGGTGAAAATGAACATATCGTTCTTTCCTTCCACCCGGATCGCCTTGATCATATTTCCCTTGCTCTTCCCCCCTTCCGGCCGGGGCTCGCAAATCTCGACACAGGCATTACACAGGTCGCATTGCAAAAGGTTCTTGACGGCAAGATTCCCTTTCGTGTTGAATCCCAGAACATCCTTCGGACATATGTCGATACAACCTCCACCGTTGTCGCATAGCTTATCGTCTATGGTTATATGCGGGAAAAACTTGTATCCCACCGAATCGCATACCTGCCATTTCGCATGGTCATTCGCCCTGCCCATAATGGCTGTCGCATATATCAAGAGAGCTTCGTGTTCATTGAGTCTAACGATGGGAATCAGGTCCTCTATGATAGCGTAGTTCGTAACCTCCCCTGCCGCATCCCCGCTGATGGCTTCCAGATCTCCCGAGAAAACCGTACAGGGTCCGTGCTTGTTCAGAACGAACATTATCCTGCAATTGGGACATCCTTCACCACCACACACACATTCAGCCTTGAAATTGAACAGACGGGTATCCGTTGGAACGGGCAGCATCCCAAGTCTATGTGCAATTATCTCGTCAAAAAGAGGCGCCATGCTCTCGAACATCTTTCCGGTTTCCCGGTCACGAATTGGGCCGAGATGAAATTCAACTTCGTGAATGGCCATTTTTGGCAGTTCGCTCAGGAGCACCCTGCGGAGTGAATTCACGAAAGCGGGTGTGGCATCCTGGATTATACATTTCAGGTGCCTATCGGTCAGTTCCATTATCTTTATTTTCATTATATGACACCCTGAAGAAAACTGAAAATTATCTATACCCGCCTACCCCTGCGTCCTCCCTTCTTCTTGGTACCATCGTGGGGTATAGGGGTGACATCCTCGATATGTCCTATTCGCAGCCTTGCCCTTGCCAATTCTCTGATAGCCGCCTGTGCGCCCGGACCGGGTGACGGGGCCCGGTTACCGCCGGGTGCCCTGACACGGACATGGATGTGGGTTATCCCCTTTTCTTTGGCCACATCGGCGACTCTCCGTGCTGCCATCATGGCCGCGTAGGGCTTGGATTGATCCTTGTCGCTCCGGACCACCATTCCACCAGTACACTGCGTGATGGTTTCCGCACCAGTTATGTCGGTAAGGGAGATTAGTATATTGTTATATGAAGCATATATGTGTGCTATAGCCCATTGTGTCATCGTCTACGACCCCCCCTTCGTCCTCGAGTATCCATTTTGGCTATCCGATCCTTCTTTTTTTCTTCCTTGATTTTCCTTGCCTCGGCGTAATCTCCTTTCGGCCGCATGGAATGAGCATCGTCGGCAATTGGGGATCGCTTGACATAATCTATATTCGCCTCGTCGGTTACGGGAACCAGATACCCAGGAACGCTCATCTTCCTTCCATTAATGGATATATGACCATGGGTTATGAACTGTCGCGCCTGATGGGACGTATGGGCAAGTCCTTTCTCGTATACCAGGGTCTGAAGCCTGCGGGATAGTATATTTTCCACATTCAGCGCCAGAATGTTGTTGAGCTGACCCCCTTCCACCAGTATACCCAGTTTTACAAGTCGCTTAAGTAGTTCGCCGCTCTCTTTCCTCGCTTGTTCGTTTCCCGCGCGTATCAATGCACCCCGATCCCTTGCTAATCCTCTGTACTTCTTGAGAATTGTACGAGCTTTCCAGATCTCTTTTTTATTTTTCAGACCGTATTTTCTCTTCAGCTCGTTCTCTTCCTTGATCCGTTCCCCCTCCCATGGACGTAAAGGACGGGAATATTTCTTTCTTGACTTTTTTGGGTCACCCATTTATTTCACTCCCCCATTATAATTCTACTGCTTGCCCTTCCTCTTATGTACACCCAGTGCCAGTCCCTTTCTACCGTTACACTTCGTCCTCTGGCCTCTTACCTTTTGACCGGTCTCGTGCCGGATCCCCCTGTAAGACCGTATCTTTCTCAGCCTGTTTATATCATCTCCCAGCACCATCTCGATCTCGGAAGAAATGATATGAAGGTCCTTGCCCAGTTCCGGGTCCCTCTTTCTGTTGAACATCCAACTGGGGAGGGTTTCCTCCATCTCGTTTTCCACAAAGTTCGAAATGAGTTCCTCCTCCTCGTCGGAAAGGTCACCCACTCTCATATTGCGATCTATATTCACGCTATCTGCTATGGCGCATGCCATGCGATAACCTATACCCTTTATTGCAGTCAGACCGTATGCCAAACGGGCTTTTCCGTTCACATCGCTTTCCCCTATCCGGACGATGTACTTGAATGATTGGTCTTCAGATTCTTCAATTTTCTTTTCAGCCAAGAAAGCACCCACATGATCGATTTTGGTAATTATGATTTATATATTAATTAATAGCACCAGAGTAAAAATACTCGGTTTTCAGTAGGAACATTCATTTCCTATTTTAAGTTAATGTCATCATTAATATCGGTAAAATTTATTCGACAGGAAGTGAATTTCCTAAGATTTTGAGTGTCGGAATAAAGCGCGTTCAAATTTCATTGTCACAAGGACTCGATCCAAAAAAATAATTCCATTGCACAAATTATTAAACCACAGACTCGCAGAGTAAGATTAATCAACGATGGATATTTTACCTCTGTTCCACATTTATACAATGCATTATTTTATAGATTATGAACTAAAAGCCGGTGTCAAAAGTGAACTATGAAGTTAATAAAGAAGCGGAAAAGAGTGAGGGAAGCAATAAGATTTATTGGGCCTACCGGGAGATGCCGGTACTGGCTCTAATTAGGGAACGTTTCAAGAAAGGAAAACCTCTTGCAGGTATAAATATTTCGGGATGTCTGCATATCACCACCGAAACAGCAAATCTGGCCATCACTCTGAAGGAGGGCGGGGCACGGGTGGCTCTGTGCGCTTCGAATCCCCTTTCCACCTGCGATGAAGTGGCACATTCCCTCGTGAAGGATCACGACATAAGCGTCTTTGCGGTCTACGGGGAGTCACGTGAAATGTATTACAGACACGCTCACCAGACCCTGGATAACATCCCTCACATAACAATGGACGATGGCGGCGATCTGGTCTCCACCATTCACAAGGAGAGAAAGGAACTAATGGAAACCATACTGGGAGGTACCGAGGAAACCACAACCGGCGTTCACAGGTTTGAGAACATGGAACGGGAGGGAGTACTGAAATACCCGATAATTGCGGTGAACGATGCATATACCAAATATCTCTTCGATAACAGGTACGGGACCGGGCAAAGCACAATCGACGGGATAATCAGGGCTACAAACATTCTCCTGGCAGGTAAACGTTTCGTGGTGGGCGGTTATGGATGGTGCGGTCGCGGGGTGGCCATGAGAGCCAGGGGGATGGGCGCGCACGTCATGGTAACCGAAGTGGATCCCACAAGGGCCCTGGAGGCTGTGATGGACGGATTCGACGTTCTGCCCATGGAACGGGCGGCACAGCAGGGAGATATTTTCGTCACCACTACTGGAAACACATCGATCATATGCGAAAGGCATTTCAAGATAATGAAAGACGGCGCGATCCTTGCCAATTCGGGGCATTTCAACGTGGAAATAGATGTCGAAGCCCTGGAAGAGATGAGTGTTCAACGAAATGAGATTCGTCAGCACGTCGAGGAATTTACACTGGAAGACGGACGCAAGATATACATCCTTGGTCAGGGCCGGCTCGTCAACCTTGCTGCTGCGGAAGGACATCCCGCGGCCGTCATGGACCTCTCCTTTGCAAATCAGGCTCTTTGCGCCGAGTACATTGTAAAACATCACTCTGAGCTGGAGAACCGAGTAATAAAAGTTCCCGAACATATCGATGGAAAAATAGCAGAACTGAAACTGAGCACCATGAATATTAAAATAGATGTTCTCACTCAGGAACAAAAAGATTACATGTCAAGTTGGCGTGTAGGTACATGATTTATGCCACCGTGGCTTAGGGGTATAGCGTCTGATTCGTAATCAGACGATCGTGGGTTCAAATCCCACCGGTGGCTCTCTTTTTCATCTCGGGAAAGCCGAGAATGCCCCTTTCATCCAGTGCTGTGAAAATCCATTGCTGCATTCTGCGTGTCCATATCGCACTGCCATTTGACCCTGCATTCACAATCGATCCTATCGAATATCTCCACTCCCACCATTCCAAGTGATATCGCGGTTATGGCTTCTTTGTATTTTCCGTCACATTTTTTGCAGTTGTGAATACCTCTCAAGGTACCGGCCCCGGATGGCGCCGACATAAGTCTGACACCACGCTCTTTTGCGTGTGGCATGCACCGCTTCATTATCTCTTCAAGAGAGTAGAACCACGGCGGCCGGTAATATCCCCGGTGGTGTAGATAATCCACTAGAGTGAAGTTCTGTACGTTGGTGGGGTTCACGGAAATGGTATTCGTGTAGGGAAGAACGTCTCGGATCGACCTTTCGCAATCCTCAACAGCCTCTTTCTCGGTCATAAGCGGCGGTTTTAAAAGCAGATATGTCTTTACTGCCAGACCGGCATCCAATAACAATGATGCAGCATTTTTGTATCGTTCGAAGGTCAGATTTTTGTTGATGATCTCGGCAAGAACAACGTCGTTAGAGCTTTCCAGTCCCAGCGCCACCTCGATCTCGCACGGATATGCGGCCAGAACTTCCGCCGCTTCGGCCGTCACATATTCGGCTCGTGTCTCGATACATATCAGATCGCATCGTTCCGAAAAGAAGGACAAAAATTCAGTTGCCACGGATGCGGGGATCTCCTTGGCATTCATGAATGAACCGGAAGTGAATATCTTCAGGTATTTTTGATCACGGTACCGTTCCTTTAGCACGGCGAGCTGGGCGAGAAGATCACTTTCCGTTACTTGATTGCAGGTATCGTTGTAATACCCGCACATGGTGCATCCCGATTCTTCCGCCCAAGAACACCCGCCGGTGGCCAGGATCGCCACCATTGCATCGGTTATTTGTCCTTCGAGAAGGTCCTTTTCGGTCCATATGGCAATTGGTCTTTTGGGATCTCTTTTTCTTTTCTTCGCCTTCGCTTTTCTGCGAATTTCCGCCATGATCTTTGTGATTTTTTGCTTCATCGGTCCTACCGCCAGGAGGATACTTTTGCTGATATATAAAGGAGATTCATATCAATATTCTTAAAGAGCCACGTCATGCACCGTTATGCGATACAAGGTTCGATATACCTTGAAAAATTTCAGATACAATACTTAAATACCAAAAGGAAATTGTAGGTACCCCAATTCAAGACGACTTGGCTATTTAATTAGGAGCAATAAAGATGAAACGCAGTTCAAGGGCCTGGAAGAAAAGAGGGCAGCAACGCTGGAAGTGGCGAAAAAAGAAGATGCGCCGAAGAAAGAGAGCAGCGAAGGCCGCTAAGCAATAATATCCAGGTTCGTGGGCTATAAATGGGAGTATGGTGTAACACGGCAGCATCGCGGGCTCCAGTTACAGGTATGATAGCCAATGGGTCTTCTGATGTTCCGGTGACGACCGGATCCCAAATGATGATTAACTGGAGCGTTGACCTATAGCTCCATGTATGATTATTCCTACATGTGGATACCCGCTGATCTGGGTTCAAATCCCAGTGCTCCCATTTCTTTCTTCAAAGCCGACTTTTTCTAGTTTTTTTCTATAGTCGGATTTATGTGGTTTCCATTCTCGCGTTTCAACTCCTGTAGCTCACGTTCCTGGTCCAAAAGAATACAAAGGAACATCATCTCGGTGGGATCTATGCTTGCCTGGTACGACGCCGCACTTGCGAGAGAACGTATCCGAAACATCATTCCATCGAACAAGTTCTGTTTGTCTTTTCTCAATGCACGGCGGAACAGACCCCATTCCCGTATCTGATCCTCCATTATCTGGCGGTAAGTAGGTACGCTTCTACCCATGGAGACGCCTCTAAGGGTTTATCATCAATCTCTTACGATACCTCTAAGTATCCCATTGTCCACGACTATTCTCATCCCATTCGTCATGTAGTTCTCGTATGCTTTTTCCGTTGTCATTTCTCTCAAGGTCATCCCGTCACCTCTTTTTTTGTATCGAATTCAGCGGAATCGGTCCCTACGCGCTGCGATTCCGCGAAACATGACCGGTAACGGCTTGCCAAGTAACGTCTTGGCAAGTCAGATGAATTTATTGATTCATCGAGACCTGTCATGCCAGACGAGCCGTCAGGGTCGTCGAGGATTGTCACAAGTGCAAATCTCGACATCCGCAGGAAACCCCTGGGTTTACGAGGGTGAAGTGAATTTACTAATTCACGACTCATTTTTCGAACTTCGCACTTATGACAATAAACAGCCTCTGACACCAGCCAGTATCAAGATAGACGCAGAGATCTATCGGAGGCTGAAACAAAGAAGTACGGAAGTATATAAAAGCCTTAACGGAGGGTGAGTGAAAGTAAAATGAAAGCGCATAATACGTAAGATCTTCATACAGTGCACCCCGAACAATATACGGTAAAGTAAATATAGGCATAAATCCGTAAAATCATTGTACAAACCGTTCAGGATTTTTTCTGGACCGAGAGGGCGCGGGTAATGATATTGCGGGGGAGTGGAACAACGAACGGTCGTACCGTCGATCTTCAAAACACAAAAGGAGGCATCCATTGAACAATAGTAGTAAATCCGAGATTTGTCTTGTTATTGCCGTATTGTTTTTCGCAACCATTTTCATGGGCTGCACGGACTCTCCCGGAGGCGATTTCGATCTGAGCCTCGACCTCCACGAGTTCCAATATGATACCGAGAGTATCAACCTGGCCGTGTACCAGGAGGGGAATCTGCATGCCAATGGCAAAAGGTCGAAGATGAGAAGATCAAGCTATTCTACGTGAAAATGGACAACGACGGCGACCCCGTCATGCCCAAGAAATTAGTGTATTCCGCTGACCTGCCGCGCCGGTCGGAGTATACCGATCCCGCAATTTCCATCGATACGGGAGGCAATGCCCATATTGTATTCGAGGTAAACAACGACCTCTACTACACCAAATTGTCGAACCGCGGAAAGATACTGGAAAAACCCCTGGAGATCACACACGACGGGAGTTCCACCGATTCCAACATTGCAGTAGACCTGGAAGATAATTTAAACATCGTCTGGACAAGCTGGCTCACCGGAAAGTCCAGGATCTACTACATGAAATTGAACAGTAACGGCAAAATGCTGATCGACGCCAAGGAAATAAGCGAGGTCAGGTCCTACGACCCCACAATTGTTATGGATTCAAAGGGCTATCTCCACATCTCTTGGTACTACGAGGACACCGATGCCTATCCACTGGGACTGTATATTGTAAAAATGGATCAGAGGGGAAATATCGTTTACGAGAAGAACATGGTATTTCCCGTAGTGGAATTCAGACGTTCCTCCATGGAGCTGTTGGTGAATTCGGAGGATCAAACCGGGCTAGTATACACCCTGAACGATCGCCTGAGATATTTCCCCGCGGAGCTATTGGACGGCGAGGATGACGTGGAATCTCGTTTCGAGGAAGAGTTCAGGAGAAAGAACGATAGAGAGTACTACCTCGAACTTCCTTATTTTACTGCTCATAAAAACTGTTTCATCAATATTACCATGATAAAGGGGGCGATGGGGCGAAGTTCGGGTGATATTCTGCTGAGCCAGAACGAGGAGGAGTATAAAAAAATCGGAATCTGGTCCTTCGCTCAGCTTGGCGAGCTGGTGGTGGAACGCATGAAGATCAACGTCACCCAGTATATCACATCCGATGGACTCTACCGAATAAAATTCGAAAAGGACAGTGATATATTCGGGGAGATGTCCGATCCCGACATTCTAAACGTAAAGCTGATCTCGGAACCTTCCGAATATGATGAAACGGAGAATATATTCGGTATAACCCTTTCAGAGAATTTCGTTCTCGAACCCTCGGTGGCAGTGGACGGCGAAGATAACAACAACTTTGTCTGGTACGACGATACGGGCAATCACAGCCAGCTTCGCTATCTAAAGGCAGATTACTACAGAAATATAATCGTCAAAGAACGGCAGATTACCCTCGAAGTGGGCAAACTCTATGACCCTGCAATTGCTATCGATAGGAGTAACTGCATACATCTGGTGGGGCTGGATGAGGATGAAGACGACACCACTACATATTACATGAAACTGGACGGATACGGAAAAATTATAGTCCCCGCAAGAGAGATCAAATATGTGGAAAAGGAAGTATCCACCCCTCTGTTGTCCTACATAATTCCAGTGCTGGTGTGTGTCATCACGGCATCAGTTCTGCTCCTTTTACATATACGGAAGACAAAGAAGGATAGGGTGGAATTCACCATCATATTCGATTGAACCGTTGACTCAGATCACACCGTCGTTTCGGAGTTCTACCACATTATATCCCAGCTCGCCGTATATCTCGGCGTTGTGCTCGCCCAATCTAGGTGTGAATTTAAGGCCGTTGGTTCTCGATGCCAGTACCGGTGGTGGGGCCAGTTTCATCTTCACACCGCTTACAGGATCGCATACATTTATTAATTTACCGGACAGATAATCGTTCACCAGCACATCCTCCAGCGTATTCACCACTGAGACGGGTATACGGGCGGAACGAAATATGCGGATGAGTTCTTCCGTGCTATGTTCCGAGGTGATGGCGCTCACCTCATAGGTAAGTTTATCATTTTCTCTCTTACGCCCCTCGTTGGTACCGTAAATATCTTGTGAGAGTGAGCTGAAACTGGGAAATTGGGTTATGGATTTCCACTGTGTATCGTTACCCACAGCAATTGACACGTAACCGTCTTTCGTCGGATAGACGTCGACAGGGGCGAAAGTGGGGTGCTGGTTACCTGACTTGGGCGGCTTCTCACCCATGCTGGTGGCAGACAGCTGGAACGACAGCAGCGACAGGGCGCATTCGGTCATGGATAGATCGATCCTTCGGCCCTCACCGGCACGTTCCCTGTGATAAAGCGCCTTTATCACCTCGCAGTAGCCCTGATTACCAGCCTCCATATCTACAATGGAAACACCTAAACGCAGCGGCAAGCTCTCCGGAGGTCCATTGGTATCCATCAATCCGGAGTAGGCCTGGATCATGGGATCGTACGCGGCTTCGGGACGCTCTAGTCCGAAACCTGATATCCCGAGCCAGATCAGGTCTTTCCTGACAGAACTGAGACTTTCGTAATCCACACCCAGCTTTTCGTAACTGGAAGGTATCTGGTTGCAGGCGAATACGTCGATTTCATAGTGCTGAATGAGCTCCCGGAGTATCTTTTGCCCAGTCTCATCCTTCAGATTCAGAGTGATCCCGTATTTCCCAACATTCATGGGAAGAAAATGAGTGCACATGTCCTCCTCGCCCAGCACTCTCGCCCCCACCTTTCTGTTGGGATCGCCACGGGTCTGCTCTATCTTTATTACCTTGGCCCCGTCCATTGCAAGCCGCCAGGTACAGTATGGAAGCGCCATGGCCTGTTCCACCGCCAGCACCGTGATCCCATCGAGAAGTCCGGCCACCTCACTCCCTCCGGGCTCTTCCCGTAGCCTCTTCATCAACCTCATAGGTATCGGGGTCCACGATCACGCCATAGTCGTTCTTCGCACTTTCGAATGATATGATGCCGTTACGGACCTCTTCCGCCACTACAGCCGCCGATCGCTTCAGAGGGTCTCCATAACCACCACCGCCGCCTGCTCTCTGGGACCAGACGGTCCCCGCAGGAACGTTCTCCACAAGATCCTTCGATGTGGTCTTGTAGACCCTATCGTCCGGGTAGATAAGATTTATCTTGTTCAACGTCGAATCCTTACCCCCAAAAAGACCGAATGCAGGCTCCACATCGCCGTCGCCGAAGGTTACAACGGTGGTATCGTCCGAGCCGATCATGAATTTTGTTATTATACCCAGGCCCCCGCGGTACTGCCCGGCTCCCGCCGAATCCCGCCAGTATTCGTGTTCCAGAAGCAAATGCGGGGTCTGCTGCTCGAACATCTCGTAATCCTGGTCCAGCACCCCTCCCGAAGCATCGATCATCCCAATGTGATCATATCCGTCAACTCCCTTGGTTGCCCCGGAGCCCCCCTTCAGTCCCAGGAACACTATGTCTACGAACTTCGCATTCTTCCTCTGGTCGGTTCCTGTGGTAAGACCGCACAATAACTGGTTCCATCCGGCGGTGATGCGTTCAGGTATTGCACTTGCGAGAGCCCTTATTATGGAATCTGCATTGGGGGGACAGAGATGATTCCCGAAGGTGGTTGCCTTGGGATAGCTGGCGTTCAGTATAGTCCCTTCCGGTATTATGATCTTTATGGGACGGATCATCCCGTCGTTATGGGGCATGTCCGGGTTGACCATCTGCAGGAAGGTCAGCACGGTGGCGGAGGCCGACGACGTGAAGGTACCGTTGACAAATCCGTTCGTTTGTGGGTCCGTTTCCGAGTAATCGAAGATTATCTCCTCGTCTCTAACGGTTATGTCCACCCTGATCTTGAAGCGGGACCCGGGATGTCTCCCGTCATAATAAACATTCGCCTCCCCGTGATATGTCCCGTTGGGTATGGTCCTTATCTCAGCTTTCATCATCTTTTCTGTGGCCTGGAACAGATAATCCTTGTGTGACTCGAAAACGTCGATGCCGTATTTCTCCACAATAGCGAGAAGACCCCGCTCGCCCACAACGCAGCTCCCGATCTCGGCCCTCATGTCCTCCGCCACTATATCATAGCGTATATTTGCAAAGATAAGATCCCACACGTCCTTTCGCAATTTTCCCTTCTCGTAGACCTTTACGGGAGGTATCCTCAAAGCCTCCTGCCATACCTCGGTGGCGTTGGGATTGTAGCCGCCAGCCACGTTCCCCCCTATATCCGCCTGGTGACCCTTGCAGGCCGCCCAGGCAACCAGTTTGTCCCGGTAGAATATGGGTTTGTACACGGCAACATCGTTGTTCTGGTTTCCCATTGAAAATACATCGTTGTGGAATATCACGTCCCCGGGATATATCTCGTCCCCGTAGTACTTGAGGATATACTCGCATACCGGCCCCAGCGAGAATGACAGTATGGGTAGATTTTCGGTCTGTTCGAGCATTTTGCCCCTGGCGTCATAGAGTCCCGTTACGAAATCCTTTGCTTCGCAGAGGATGGGCGACCGCGTGGTCCGTGCCAAAGCGATACTCATTTCCTCGGTTATGGATTTGAATCTTCTCTGAAGGACGGAAACCAGTATTTTGTCTATTTCAGTCATTTGAACACCCTCCCCTTGAACTCTTCCTCGCGGTCCTTCAGATACATGGTATAACTTCCGTAGCGGTCCGAGGCCACCCGATAGTCAGGAGTAACGAAAGTACTGGTGTTAACCTGTTCGATTATGGCAGGTCCGTCCACCATATTACCATATCCGAGCTTGAAGCCGTCATACACATTGATGGTTTGGAACTTGCGGGCACTAGGTATATAAACCTCTCTCGTTCCCTTAAATGCCTTTGCCGGATCGGCTCCGTCGAAGTCCTCTTCCAGAAACTTTGGCTTGTCGGTTCTCCCAATGCAGGACAACCTCATGTTGATGAGCTCTACGGGGGTTCCTTCCTTCTCCAGAGAATAGCCGTAGAGCCGGTTGTGCTCGGGGTGGAATCCCGTTACCAATGATTCCAAATTACCTTTTTCCACCGCTTCTCTGGTGACGGATACCGTGACCTCGTGATACTGTTTCACGTATCTTAGGTCCAGCGCGAATCTATATTCGATCCTCTCCGATGGAATTTTTTCGGTGCTGAGCAATCTATTGCCTTCGGCTTCCATCTCCCGGAACAATTTCTGGAATCGTTCAATGTCGATCTCATCGAAACTGGCTGCATATGTCCTTACGAAATCATGCTTCAGGTCGCTCATGAGCATTCCGGCGGCGCAGAAAATGGATGATTCCTTGGGTATTATTATCACGGGTATCTCCAGCTCGTGGGCGATCTCACAGGCGTGTATCGGTCCGGCCCCTCCCGCAACCACCAGCGGGAACTCTCTGGGGTCGAATCCGCGTTTCACAGATACTTCCCGGACCCCGGATGCCATGTTCGAGTTAATCACCGAATACATTCCGGCGGCGGCTTCCTCGACGCTGTAATTAAGCTTATCCGCGATCTGCTCTTTTATCGCCGCTCTTGCCTTTTCGTAATTGAGAGGAATCTTTCCTCCGGCAAAGAAATCCTTGTCGAGATAGCCCAGTATGAGGTCGGCGTCGGTGCAGGCGGGTTTCTTACCTCCGCAGTCGTAACATACCGGACCCGGCAGCGACCCAGCGCTCTGGGGTCCCATTCTGAGAAGGCCGCCCTCGTCGATCCAGCCTATGCTCCCCCCTCCGGCACCCACAGTGACGATCCCAAGCATCGGCAGCGCCAGGCGCAAGCGGTTTATCTCTCCCTCGGTGGTAATGAGAGGAGTTCGGTTCCGGATAAGGGCCGCATCGAAGCTGGTACCGCCCATATCCACGGTAATACAGTCGTCGTAACCCTGTATGGAGGTATATGCGATTCCCGCTACCGGACCGGCGGCAGGCCCTGAGAGAAGCGTCACGGCGGCGTTGTCCATTGCGATATCAGGCGATATCACGCCGCCGTTGGACTGCATTATCAGGAGAACGCCTGAAAAACCGATATCGTCCAGTTTTGAGGTGAGGCTCAGTAGATAACTCTTGAGGATGGGGCCGACATAGCTGTTGAGTACGGTGGTGCTGATCCTGTCGTAGAACCTGATGGAAGGCAGAAGATCGGCGGAGACCGTTAAGTATTTCCCCGGCATCTCTTTTCGGATGATCTCGGCGGCTTGCTCCTCATGGGTTTTGTTGGCGAATGAGTTCATGAAACAGATTGCCACCGCCTCCACATTTTCTTCACGGAAGGTTTGCACGGCCTCGCGAACGTCCTCCTCCACGAGATCGGTTATTACGTCCCCCTTGTAATCCAGCCTTTCCTCTATGGGCTGTCGGAGATAGCGGGGTACGAGAGGTTTAACGTTGGTGTATCTATTATTGTACTGCTCTTCGCGGATACCTCTGCGCATTTCGAGAGCGTCGCGCAAGCCCTTTGTCGTTAATAAACCGGTTTTCGCGCCGGTATATGTTAGAACAGCATTGGTGGTAACGGTGGTGCCGTGGACGATTATATCGACCTCTTTTATAAAATCCTCAAGTGTCATTTTTCTGGTACCGGACATCTCGCGCAGGCCGTTGAGGAGACCCACGGAAGGGTCCCGGGGCGTGGACAGCACCTTATAAATACTCGATGTTCCGTCATTTTCGGCAAGAAGAAAGTCGGTAAATGTTCCGCCTACGTCTATTCCGATCTTCATTGATATCTCCCCTTCTCGTCTCAATAGTTTGATACTATTTAATTAATTGCTGAATTTTGTAGGGCTCATCCATTTGGAGGGGAATGATTACGAACCATGAAACCTGTTTAGGAATAAAATATAGAGGGCCGGGGGCCGTAAGGCGTACACCGGCCCGATATAAAAAAATGAATATTAAAAGCCAAAAGGAGGCTTGCCCCCGTTCTGCGACAGCAGAAGCATTTCGTTATGCTAAGAAGGACACAAAAACAATTAACAAGCGTCAGTTAACATCCTCTATCATAATCTAGGAAAGGGGATAGTTCGAAAGTTGTCCTAAATGAGTTCGAATATCGTTCTATAAGTCTTAAATACTCTACTTATTATACATTATGGTTGGAGGTACTCACTATGACATACCACTTCCCAAAAATAAGGGGTTACATATCATTCACGATGATTGTAATACTGATCATTATAAACCTCAATGTCATTACGATTCATGTATCTTCTTCAAAAGCACCTCACCAATCAAAAAATGGTAATTTCAATTTGGAAAAAATAATTGAATTTGATTATGACGTACGGGGCGCAGTCTTTTCTAATGATGGATCATCATTAGCAGTTGCATTATCCGATAAGAATATTTCTATTTATGAAACATCAACATGGACTATTACGAATGTATTTAGAGCAGAATATGAGTGGGGAGTTCATTTATATTTTTCACCAAATAATTCCATCATTGCGGTTAACGATTATAATTCCATAAAGTTCTATGATGTCAAGACAGGTGGCTTCATTAAAAAAATAGATGGATATTCTGATTACATATATGATGTTTCTTTTTCCCCAAACGGAAATTATTTAGTTCTTGTATCCGAAAAAGATAAAGTTCATATGTGGAACGTAAAAAATTGGTCTTATTATAATATTACTATACCTGAAGGTGATTTGCAGCACTGGGCCATAGGGAACATAGTCGAATGGGCAGTAAATTCCACTTGGTTGTATATCTCAACAAGTCACTGGACATGTTGGACTTATGTGTGGGATATGCAATTTAGGAATATTGTCAAGACCTGGGGTGGGATAGGTTCACCAATCGGTATTTCAAATCAGGGCGATAAACTGTTTTCCCAATCTGCGATCTATGATGCAAATACAGGAGTACTCATTCGTAATATATGGCCAAATGATGATGGCGATTATGATTATTATAGTTGTGATAAATGGACTACTTTTGATGATGCGATTATGATACGTTTTAGTAAGGAGATAGAAGGCAGAAATACAGATGAATCACGCCATTATGATTGTGCAACATCAGATGATTATGGAGTTTTAGATATTGCCACGGGTGACATTTTACAATTTATTGATAAAGATCTAAGCTATACCAGTTGGATATATTGTCCAAATAGAAATATGTGTGCTACTATTGATCACTCTTTTATTAAAATATATTTAAACGATGGTGATCAGGACTCTTGTCCAGATTATTCCGATGATTTTCCATTCGATCCCGCAGCGAGCATAGATACCGATGGCGATTGTTCCCCTGATGAATGGAATCCGGGTAAATCGCAGAAAAATTCCACAACAGGATTATACATTGATTCCTGGCCAACAGATCTCGCAGCTTCTTTAGATTCTGATGGGGACTGGTATCCCGATAGGTGGACTCCAGGCATGGGGCCTGAAAATTCAACAAGCGGTCTGACAAGATTGGACGATTTACCATTCGAACCCGCCGCGAGCAAAGATACCGATGGCGATGGGTGGCCTGACGAATGGAATGAAGGCTGTGATGAAGATGATTCGATCACCGGACTCCATCTTGATGTTTTCCCCTCGGATCCTACTCAGTGGAATGATACTGATGAGGATGGATTCGGAGATAATTTGGCCGGCAATAATTCCGATATATTTCCATTGGACCGTGCAGCTTCAAAAGACACCGATGGAGATGGTTATCCCGATTGTTGGAATGCAGGAAAAACCCAAATTGATTCCACAACCGGATTAAAAATAGATGATTTCCCGCTGAATCATTCCCAATGGAACGATACCGACGGGGATGGATGGGGGGACAATTACGGAAACCCATCCTGGTGGAGAAATCGAACAATCGGTTTATTCATCTACGGGGCTTATAAACCTGATGCATTCCCACTGGACCCGACACAGTGGAATGACACAGACGGGGATGGATTCGGTGACAATCAAAGTGGAAGTAATCCTGACCTGTTTCCAGATGATAAGTGGGATTGGAATGATACGGATTCAGATGGTGTCGGGGATAATTACGATACAGATATTGATGGGGATGGGTGGGGGAATCCAGACGAAAAAAAATATGGTACCGACCCTTGGGATTATCAATCGTATCCGAAAGATTTTGATGGGGATCAAATACCGGACACTTTCGATGATGATATCGATAATGATGGGTACAACAATACCGATGAAATCAAATTTGGTTCCGATCCCTACGATAACAGTAATGTTCCTATAAATAATAACACAAATGTAACCGAAATAAATGATACTGAAACGCATGAACCCCAGAATGAGTCATTAAAAGAAATTATCAATCCAATTCTACCTGAGAACGACGATGATGATGGTGATGATGGAAAAGACAATACTCTAAATGATGATTCATTTTCATTCTTCTGGCTGTGGCTCGTTTTCGGAATCATTATTTTATTGTTAACCGGGACAATCATTCTTTTCACTTTTTTTAGATGCAGAAAAGGAAAAAGTACGTGAGAGGCATACTCGTTCTCATGGTCGGAGTTCCGCTGGCCAGAATCGAGGAACATATCGCTCTGATAGCTTCGGAGAAGAAAGTCGCTAAGGGTGAAAATACTTTTGGATTATATAATTAGACATGTCTTAACCTCCCTGAAAATACACTTAATCGTACGAGTTTTTATATATAATAATATCCCTAAAGATATTTAGATAGATATGGTGAACGATATTACGTTTCCAACAGAATTTGGGGTGAAATGGAGAGAGTGGTATCTTCGACCTACAATCCACGCGTATTATGAAATAGCTGACTTGGGATTTGACCTTTATGATGTATTGTCTATCCTTGAAATGGGATATGAGTGTAGTAAAGGAAGGAGAGCATCGGGGACGATCGAGAGATGCATCAAGAAGGGAAAAAAGGAATACCGTGTTGTGGTTGTTGAATCCTATTCCTATGATCTCAAAAAAGAAGTATGGATAATAAAGCATGTAGGAGGTAAGTAAATGAGAACTAAGAAAGGAATGAAATGTCTCTGTGGGAAGACTGCGGTCGAAACCCATGTAAATATAGATGGATTCAAGATCAAGGCATGGAAATGTGAATCCTGCGATGAGGAATACTTGGATGGCGATGAAGCACAATTCTTGCTCATGATGAAAAAAATGCAGAAAAAACCACATACAGCCAAAGTCGGAGTTTTAGGCGATAGCTATATTATCAGAATACCTAAAGAGATAGTTGATTACATGCAGATAAAGAAAGGTGAGAAAACTAAAATTTCTCTTGCAGGTCCACATGAGATATTGGTATCTGTAAACGCATAGGGCCAACAGCCTCCGCTCGAGTTGAAAATCCTTTGTTTTTATGAACTTAATCACTATTTGTATTTCCAGTCGATTCCGCATTCGGTGAAGATACCTGAACTTCAGTTTCGCCACTTTTTATTAGTGCAGCAAAGAAAGCATTAGCATCCGCCACCAAGTCCATTATTTACTCTCCTGATACCTCTTCTGGAGAGCTTTGTTTATCTTTCGTCCTAACTCCAACGCATCTTCTTCTGTCATGTCACTTTTAGATTTGAACTCAGTTAAGAATCGGAGGTCTTCTACTTTCTCCCTGAAAGCAATTCGTGCGGTCTCTGACCAGTTGATTTCGGGGAATTCATCCATTTGCCTCTTTAATTCTATCGGTATTGCTAGTGTCATACTGACCATGCTATCACCCGTTCAATATGTGTATACACATGTGTGTACTTAATATTTTCTGAAATAAATGTTCCACGAGAATGAATGAATAAAGGATAAAGATAATTTCCAATTACGGGCCTGTAGCCACTGTCTTGTCAAGACCGGACATAGAGTGCCAGGTTGATCCCGGCCCAGAGCACCAGCCAGGCAGTCATGATCCCGTAGAATCCCAAAGTATCTCCGAATCCCATGAGTGTAACGGTGGTGATCGCTATAAAGAAAAAGATGAGCAGAAAAAGCAACGGCATCGATTTTGGAAGCCATTTCGGTCGAGCACCCGATTCCAAAGGATGTATCCTTCTGTAAAAGGAGCAGAAGATGCTTATCAAGGCTCCGAGAGGCATGAGAATCAGGAGTCCAAAGATTGCTATCCCAAACTTTCTCTGTCCTCCCTCGGTGGTCGTGAACAGAACCAGAGAAAGAAGAACCATGGCCGGTAAACTAGCGATGGCCAGCAGATTGAGCAAACGTGACGACTGTTTATGCTGATTTTGTCCCATATTCATCGATCTGGACACGATTAGTTCCCCGCAGGCTTTCAAATTAACGTCGCGCGAGTTTGGGAAGTTTGCGAGTTATATGCTCAAATTTGGGTGGTGGCTAGCTCAGCCCTATAAAGAATAAGATGACCCAAGAAACATGAAAATATCATCAAAATATCTTTACCCACACAATCTACGCTTTTTTCCAGCTGTCTTCCATGTCCTCGATCTCAAGATGATCCTCGAGATAGTTCATGACCCGCCTAAAATATTTTTCAGAAAGCTGACCGCTGAAAGTAATCAGAATATCATGAACCCATTTTTGATGTATGCGGGATACTTTCACCTTCGCCCTGCAGTTCCCATGATCCTTCGATATCAGTTCCATGGTGATATTGTTGCCTTCCCTTTCGCTTTTATGAAGCTCCCCGATAAGTTTTTCTATGGCGTCGCTGACATCGAAGAAATCATCGGGTTGGTGATAAAAAACATCTCCGTCAATATCGATGGTCACCACGTTCCTGAACTTTGCCTTGGCAAGTGCCCGGATGATCTTCTCCGCAGTGCCCAATACCTCGAAATCCTTTTCCACCCTGTCAAGACCCACTATTGCCGCCAGTGTTTTTAAAAAATCGTCGTGGTGGGAAACGTCCTTCACGTCAAGATCGATGGAAATGGTCATGTCCTCCAGCATGCCGTGAACTACTTTTCCTCTTTTCCCGGGATGCCTTTCATGGTCCGGACCGGGCCCCACCAGGGCTTCCGGGAATATCCCCAGCGAGCTTCCGGCGATTGTGGAACTGTGCCTTTTTCCGCGGCTTTTTATAGCCTTGAACTGACGTTTTGCCGTATAATTATTCTTGGATGACATACGCTACCCGATACATTCGAATTATTAAAAATGTTTTTACCGCCGTCTACCTGTTCCACGGAAAATCTTCCGACTCGTCATCCCCACCCCCAATGGATATGAAACCTTCTTCAGGATCGATAATTGTTTCCTCGCTTTCCGGTACAGGCAAAAAACCTTCCTCGATATTGGAAGATTCCACCCCACTGCCCTTATTCGTCACCTCATCTGTATTCTTCTCGCGGGATCTATTCCCTTTTTTTCCTGAACGGCGCTTTTTCTTTCCCCTTTTTCCATGGCTTTTATAAATGACTTTATCCAGAGAGAACGGAAAAACCATGTTTGTATCCAGCCTGAAGGCGAAGAACACGGCCGCCAGACCCGGTAGAAGCAGCGAAAGCATTAGGTACCATCCCATGGAGGGGTGCCACAAAAGTACGGAACTAACCCTCAATTTCATTCCCAAAGCAGAATAATCTCTGTTGTATGTTTCCACGCTGGACCCCGAAAAGGTCTCCTCGTATACCGTACCGTTGCTGAAGCGTTCGTATACTGCGTCGCGAGTGGTGTGGAAATTTTCGTACTGGCCGCTTGCCTGAGCGGGAACCGTAAGATTTTCCATTGTCATGTGGTCGAAGATGTGTGGATACACAGTGTTTTCCAGGTCAGCGCTAAGTGCAGGCGGTATTTCGTTGTTGAATTTTATCGCCACCGCGGCGGTGGTGAAAACCAGCAATAAACCGTTGATTATCATGGCGATCTTCAGGTGTTTACGTATGCCTTTAATGAAAAGAAAGGGCGCCAGCATAGCGAGACCGATGATGCAGAATATGAGCACCATATTGCTGAAAAGCCCGGCCGTGCCCATTGTTTCCTTCACATGTGGCATATCTTCGTAGTCCTCATGACCGTTATCGGTCAGTGGCTGTCTGAATATCTGGGGGCTCGAAGTGGCCCCGTGATACCAGTTGCGACCTTTGAGACTCATGCTTTCCCCTGTGAACATGGTGCCGCTGGCGAAAACGTTTGTTCCAGAGCTGAGACTGCCGCTGACGTTGTGCTCCATGGAGTACCATGGGCTGGCAAGAGCAATGAACACCAGAAACAACATCAATATCTGTACAGCCAGGAAATAATACCATTTTACCATTTTCACATTTCCGTTTTACCATGCCCCTCGTATTAACTATTCTACCCAATAACCACAATTACCACAAAATTATAAATAATAACAACGTGATTTTCTCTTTGTGATGCAATATGATTTTCGGTATAGATTTAAGCACAGGTTGGCTGATCGGATTAATTGGCATTGAGCTGATAGTGGGCTTTCTTATAGGCTACATCATCCTTTCCAGGGCTTTCAAGTGGGCATTGATCGCAATTATAGTCCTTGGATTACTGCTCTATTTCGGTCTCGTCAGTACAAGTGTAATTACAGGTGGTATAAAGGATATCCTCAGCTCTGATCATCTAATGAGCCTACTGACATTTATTTCAGCTCCCCTTGTTGTTGGAATGATCCTCGGTTGGCTGGTAAAGAAAATATTCTGATTTGCCTTGATCTCAGTACTGATCGACTTCATTATGTCGTGATAAAATGGCCGATGTCAAGTCCGTTGTGATAATCGTAGTTCTCATCGTTATAATGGGATCGGTCTTCTTTCTTGCATACAGGAATATTAAAAAGGACGAAGAAAAACTCAACAAGACGTACGAAATAAGACCGTATGCCGGGGATGATATGGAGGTGGTGGTGGGTGAGAAGGTCACCTTCGTTGGTCGCAACTCTGCGGACCCTTCCGATTACCCGGATGTTCTCTACAAATGGGATTTCGGGGATAAGAGCACCCCTTGGGAACGGGATGAGCTAGGTATTGCAACCCATATATATAGCTCTCCCAAGACTTTCATTGCAAGATTCACTATTACCGTGACTGGCTACTCAAAGGAACAGAGTAAAAGCGATTTTATCAATGTCACCGTTCTGAAAAAAAGCCAGAAGAACACATCGCCCGTGGCCACGTTCACCGTCTCTTCATATACCGCAACAGTGGGAGAAACGATACATTTTTCTGCCGTGGAGAGCAGTGATACCGAGGACGGTAATAACCTTAAATTCTCATGGGACCTGGACAATGACGGCATAGAGGACGGGGGCAATAGGGAAATATTCTATAACTATTCAGCGGTGGGCGAGTACCTGGCCACTCTCATCATCACCGATAGCGGGGGCAAGATGGATGATCATAGCGAAAACATTCTTATAACTGAAAGAGAGCGACCCGACAAGATCGAGGTCGAGCTTGCCAACGGTGGCCAGGGGGACATCCCGGCAAACTCGCTGATATCCGAATCACAAGAGATTTACACATGGGACCTGACCTCTGAACTTGCCGAAGAGATCAAAAAAATTGAAGTAATTCTGGAATGGGATGACCTTTCATGGGACCTTGACGTTTCAACGGGCAAGGGTACTGACGGTAACACCGGGGAGGTTCTTGGCGAAGACACAGGCGGTAGCGAGGGAAATGGCGAGGGAAATGTGGTGTTGGAGCTGGATGACACAGAGAAATTGGTGTACGATGTCGACGAGGGATGGTTCGTTGAGATCAGCACCAAGGAGAGCGTCAGGACCGACGGGGGCGATAAACTTTCCACTGACCAGTGCGAGTTTGCCGTAACCGTCATACTCTGGTATGTATAATTCTTAATTCCAGGCCAGCTTTCTTGCTATTTCTTCCATCATATAATTCTCATTCTCGGTCCGGCTCCCTTTGTAGTTCCTTCATTGTTCTACGCGAGCGGGCCAATCGTTTTATATAGAGCACCAGGGAGATAAGCACGAATATAAACAGAAAGGCAGCTCCGACAATAAAGGGTCGGATATCCATTTCTTCCTCCGCCGCCGGAACAATAGAAGAGCCGTGATGGTTCACCGATAACCGCACCGTCAATCTATTGGTGTACGATGCGCCGTCAAAGCCCCGTACCGATATGGCGTGACCTCCGTTCTCCAGCTTAATAACGTTTATTTTCAGAGTACACTTTCGATGATCATCGTCCAACTTCTTCCACGTTATCCTGCTCCCGGTCATTGTTTCCCAGCGCCCGTTGTCGACCTTCACCTCGATCCTTACCGGCCTTCGAAAGTCATCCTCCATGTTAACCGTTATCACTGCATCCACCGAGAACTCCCCGTCATCGCCCTCAAGCAGAGAAAGGGAAGGCTCAATATCCCTCCACGTAACATATATTTTCAACGAGAATTCAATGCCTGACATACCGTCATCGTCCACTGCAGTGAGGTATATGGTATGATTGCCATGGGAAAACCCCGATTCCACTACGAGTATCTCGCCGGAGCCCAATTCACCATCCAAACCCGAACGCCATTTGAATTCCACTATGGTCCCATCCGGATCCTCGCCCTTGGCCCTCAGTATCACTGGTTCGCCCTCCACAGGGAATTCCGGTTCAATGGAGTCAATGTAACAGGAGGGAGAAAGATTCGGCTCCCTTACCACGTGGATCCTTTCAGCGGGAGTGGATTTCAATCCTTCGTCATCCGTCACAACGAATGTGATGGTATGCGTACCCGATCCGAGGGCCGTTGTGAATTCGGATTCCTGGGAAAGCAGGCCGTTGATATCAGAGTACCACTGGTATTCGACTATCTTGCCGTCGACGTCCTCGCCGCTACCACGAAAATATACGCCTTCACCGTTCTCGGACGGGGAAGGAGAGATCTCGTCTATCTTTGCTACCGGTGCACCGTTCGGCCCCATGATAGTGAGTAATATATGAACTTCGGGAGAGACGGCCCCATTGCCATCCGTTACCCGGAAGAAAATAAAATGATCCCCGATGGACATTTCACTGGCATCCAGTGTGAATTTCTCTAAGTTCGAGAGAGTTCCGTCTATGCTCGACCGCCAGTGATATTCCTTTATTTGCCCGTCGGGATCAGTCCCCGTTCCCACAAATCTCACAGTATCCTCATTCTGTTTCGCAGGAGACGGTGAGATGGATTCGATGGCTGCTTCCGGAACCTGATTGGGAGGATGGGTGATCACAATGTTCTTTCTTTCCATGTCCTGGCTCACCGCCCCGTCGCTGTCCATCACCTGCAAAGTGACCTTGTAATCGCCTGGTTCATCATATGCGTGGGAGGCCGTAGACTCCCTTATCCAACCCGAATTGGTATTATCGCCGAAATCAAAAAGGTAATCGGTTATCTCCACGTCATCGGTGGAACCCGAACCGTCCGCAGTAATCTCTTCCCCCACAAGGGCCTCCGTTGTGGAAACAGTGAGCACTGGTTTAGGAAGTTCATTACTGGTGCGTATGAACATCTCCGCACTGGCGAGGTTGTTCTGATCGTTTTCCTCGGGGGGTGTCACATCTGTAATAACTGCCTTGATATAATGCAGTCCCCACATTTCCCCGGTATGGAGCTGGCAGGAGATTGTGGTCTCTTCCATGGATAAAAGGTCCTCGATTAGCACTGGGGGAATGATCAACGAATTATCATCCGATTCATCCAGGTACACTTTGAGAGAAGCGTTACTTATGAGCGTCATACCCAGATTCTTTACTATAACGTCAATATCAACGATGCTGCCGACAATGGGATGTTCATTGGATAAGCTCAATTCAGCGATGCTTATGTCGGGGGTATCGAGAGGCTCGGTCAGGGTTATTTCCCGATTCACCTCGATGCCACTAATGTTATGGGACTTTCCAGGGCCCCAGTACACAGTGATATCCACCGGTCCTTTGTGATCACCCAGTCCGAAATCAAGAGGAATCGAATTCTGCTGCCCGTGGGCACCCATGCCCCCCTCCACTTCTTTCATATACACATAGTCCCCGGCAGTTACCTCCACCCGGGCCCCAATGCCAAGGGAGTTATGAGTTGTTCCCTGAAGGTTGATCTTGATCCAGTTATTGTCGTTGGGCAGTTTATTTTCGTAGAGCCGAATCTCGTAGGTGCCATTTTCAAATGGGTATTTTCCTGCTGTCAAAAGGTCGGTCATACCGTCGTTGTTGTAATCGCACCACGATGAGGCATAGGTGTCCCAAACCCTCACGCCCGCCATTTCGGTCACGTCGGTGAAGGTCCCGTCCCAGTTACCTATATACAGGAAAGAATAGGCATAGCCCACATCTCCGTATACCTGCGGCAGATAGAGGTCCAGGTATCCGTCATTGTTGAGATCGTCCCAGGCACAGCCCACGAACAATTCGTCTCCCTGGTTCGGAGCCACATAGGGTTTGATGGGGATTCCCGCCGAGCTGCGGACGTTGGTAAAGGTGTAGTCGGGAGCACCGTTGTTCCGGTACAATAGAGAATCGTCCGAGGTTCTCCAGTCCTTGTGATTGAGATTGGTCACCCACAGGTCGAGGTCCCCGTCATTGTCGTAATCACCCCATAATGCACCCACACCGTGGCCGGGTCTGTCGTAGGGATCAGGGTTCTCGCCAGTCCGGGAAGGAGCATCGGCAACGTTCTTTTCGGCAGCTACATCGGTGAAAGTACCATTCCCATTGTTATGGTAGAGATAATTCAACTGCTGACGGTAATTAGCCACGTAGAGATCAAGCCAGCCGTCATTGTTGTAATCTCCCCATATCACGCCTCTTGAATAGCTTTTATGGTCCGATTCGTCCACACCGGCCTCAAGGGTGGCGTTCGAAAAAGTTCCGTCCCCGTTGTTCCGGTACAATTGGTTGGAATAATATAGAGAATTGCCATCGTTCCAGTTCTCACCCCTGGCAATGTAGAGATCCACAAAGCCGTCGTCGTCGTAATCGCCCCAGGCAACTGCGGTGGTATGCGAATGGCTTTCAATGCGAGAAGCGGAGGTGGCATCCGAAAAGGTGAAATCACCGGTCTGACCGGGACCCTCGTTATGCCACAATTTGTTTGAACCCACCATGTATAGATCCAGCAAACCGTCGTTATCGTAATCAGCCCAGGTGCCGTGGCCTCCTCCCGATAATCCGGCGGAAGAGGTAGTTTCACTAAAGCGCCAGTCCGGCGGGCCACCGTTCCTGAACAATCTGCTTTCGGCCAGGAGGTCCTGATATCCGTCATTGTCGTAATCACCCCATGAAAAGAAGTTCCCGCGGACACCTGAGAGACCTGCCTCCCGGGTGACGTTCGTGAACCAGGGACCTTCCCGGGTACCGTCTACGCGATCATTGTCCTTCATACTCGATAGCGGTAATTTTTTTTCACCTATTTTCATGACTTCCGGAGATGAGCAGGCCAACACAAGGAACAGAAAAACCAGGCAAAGCGCCCCGGGTCTCGCGTAATTCATGACTGGCCCTCCCTACTGGTGACTGGTGGTGTGACCGGTTCTCGATAGCGCGGTACGAAGGGCGGTGGGATGGGGTTTGTGGGCTCACGGAGAAGCAGATACATCAGTTTTTCCAGGTTGACGATATCCTCGTAGTTATACAACAGAAGGGCGTTGAGAATATCCGGGTTTCCGGTTTCCTCATACTCCCTCCACTGCAACATGGCCTCCCTTCCGTCCATTCCCTCCGTTTCCCTCTCGATGCCGAGAATCACCTCCACCTTCTTCAGACCGCCCCACAACCCCTTCTCCCAGCACAGTGGACAGAGATCGATGTGGGGGAATTCCTCGTCCAGCATGATGCCTAGCTGTGCGTTGATGACAGGAAAATCGAAGCCAATATACCCCTTCCTCCCAGCGGGTTTCGACCTGCCGTTGTAGGAAACCAGGGTATCGACACCGGACAGAACTTCCATGAGTGACTCGGCATTACACTCCTCCCCGACGAGCTGGATTACCTTCTTTTCCGATTTGACATCATCAGCTATGTAAATCCCCACTATGGTAAGTTTATGATTCGCCCAATCCTTGAACAATCGCTGGTCACCGGAGGAATAATTCCCCACATAATTGGTTTCTATGTCGATAAAAGCCCTACGAGTCATTTTCTCACCCCGGAATATGCAAGAGTACTATCTATTTCCTTCTCTATAATTCTATCTGCACATGTGTTATAAAGAGATTCTTTCACGCCTTTGGGGTATATTCTCATCTCTTCTTGCGAAAGAGGACCTGCTCCCGTTTCACTCTGGTGCCCACTCCGTTCCGATGCAATGCATCTGCACCCTCAGCAAGTGTGCTTACGGGTGCAACTTCGTCACACCTGAGCCCTCGGCTGGTGCCCACTGTAGTTCCGCAACACCTACGGCGTTGCTACATCCGACATATAATCATAGATTATATTAGGATTCGGAGAAACTTGTTTCTCCATCACCTTTAGAAAACCGCAGGTTTTCGAAGGTGTAGCAGAGCCCATGGGGGTCTGCGAAGCACAGCGGACACCCTCGGAAACCGTTGGTCTCCTACGGATGAGCCTACGGGCGAGCGTAAGAAACGCAGGTCCGACCCAAAAATATTATCGAGAATATCGAACGGGGTCGGCGAGCCGACCTCTTTTGATTCCTTCATGGGTCTAATACCCTGGAGCTTGCTCCGAAGTGAGCGAAGCGAACGATGGGATAGGAATTTTTAGGGCTTCGCTTTACTTTAAAATTCTTCTTTTTGTATCGTAGACGAGGCCGGTCCGGCTTTATTGCGCCCGGCCTCGAAAAAAATAGAATGACCGGGGTGAAATTACTACTAGATGTCACAAATTCTATCCGCACAAAAATTTTCCGTATGCTATGCTTCATTTCGCTCAAATCAGGAAACTCAATATTGCTACTCGCCCGTAGCCAAAAAATGAAAGAACAGATTTTAAATAACACAATCAATATGTTCCTGGAGAGGTGTTCAAATGGCAACAGCTACAATCGAAACCAACAGGGGAAATATCGAAATTGAACTTTTCCAGGACAAGGTCCCAAAGACGGTTGGGAACTTCATGAAACTAGCTAACGACGGTTTTTACAACGGATTGAAATTTCACCGGGTGATACCGGACTTCATGGTACAGACCGGCTGCCCACAGGGAACGGGTACCGGTGGACCTGGCTACAAGTTCAGCGACGAATTTCATCCACAATTGCGCCATAATACTCCAGGCATTCTCTCAATGGCAAACTCGGGTCCAAACACCAATGGCAGTCAGTTCTTCATCACCCACGTCCCCACGCCCTGGCTCGACAATAAGCACTCGGTATTCGGAAAAGTGTCCCGTGGTCAAGAGATAGTGAACGCCATCCAGCAGGGCGACGTAATGAAACGGGTAACGGTACATTGAGTTATTCCAGTGGGCACACGGATTTACTTGAAAAGCCAAGTACTACTGGCTTGGCTTGAAAGTGTGGTGAGACCACTGCGTTCCGATGCCCGCGTTGCTCCGGTGAATTGAAATTCACCTGCATCCTCGGGACGTTACCCTCCGGATGCATTAAAAATGCATCTTCTCCCTCAGGAGCAAGCTCCTTACGAGAGCCCGTAGGCTTACTAGCCGAGGGTGATGGAGAAAAGTTTCTCCGAACCCTAATATAATCTCCGATTATATGTCGGGATCAGGCGCATCTTGATGCGCCGGAGCCTGACGGGTAATGTCCCGGCAGGGATAGAAACACCCGTAGGGGACATCGTCCCCGAGGATGCAGCATAATCTTGATTATGCGTAATATAATGAGCATCTTGATGTTTCAAGATGAAATGGGAGCCAACTGGGCCACCTTTACACGTCACTTTAGTGAGTACTTCTGGTTAATTAGCTTAAACCCATTTGAGCAAGGGGTGAAAAAAATGTTCAGGGCCAAATTAATCAACCACTTTAGTGCATCTGGTGCTCTGATCCTTACATTCATCTCGGGTTTGTTCGTAAACTCATTTCCCGGGTTCTCTCATTCATCCAGCATTGATGCATTGTCGGGATTTTTGACTGTATTGTTCTTCCTGTTCTTATTTATTGGAATCTTATCATCACTGATTGCCCTGATAGCTATATTCATGAGGCTAAGATTTAGATGGATATTGATTTTCACACTTCTCTCTTTTCTTGGAAGCGGTGTTTGTTTTTTGAGGTACAGCATAATGTCCTTCACGTCACTTATCGCACTGTTAATCGTCCTTATAAATTACAATGATTTCAAGACTCGGAATCTGCAATACGCAAAAAATACAAACTGGGATTAAGCTAGAATCGATATACTGGTGCCGTGATCGGTCCGGTTTCATTGAATTTTCAAGCACTACCGGTAAGTATTTTCAAGATAAGGAATAGAAGTACAAAAAGTTATAATAAATCTTGTAAATACATTTGAGTTTTAACATAGATCATATCAATGAACCGTAAGAAATTACTCGGGGGAATGAAAATATGGCAAACAGCAGACGAATGGCAATAATCATGATCAACCTTTTCATTTTGAGCAATATCCTGGCAATAATCGATATTCCATTCCTTGAACCCTTGGGTTCGGACGGGACGGCCGATGCAGCCATTATCACTGTGGACGACAGCGGCGGACAGGATCACGCCACCATACAAGCAGCTATCGATGCAGCGAGTCCGGGAGATACCATACGGGTGCATAACGGTACGTACAACGAGTCGGTGATTGTGAATAAAACCGTTACTCTGATAGGTAATGGAAGCGCAAACACGATTATTGATGGTGGAGGTAATGGTCAATCGATTTTGGATATTACGGCAAATCGAGTGAACATATCCGGTTTCAATGTTCGCCATACGGGTATTATGGGCAGGTCCCTAGCGGCAGGAATTTCTATTTATGGTGGCGACAATTGCAAGATCGAGAACAATAATTGCTCATACAACGCAATGGGTATCGTACTTGAAAATACAACGAATAATACTATAGCCAATAACACGATGATATACAACTATTGGGGCGTTAATCTCGACTCATCTTCAAATAATACAATTCGGAACAATTCTTTTACCTCCAATTTTTTTGGAATATATTTAAACGCCTCCAATAATAACCTGATAATCAATAACACGCTCGACTCGAACGATTACAACGGTACCCCCATTAATCCTCCCGACCATGACGGCAACGGGCTTTCCGACGAGGATGATGGTCAGAATCCATGGGCGGATAGTGACCACGATGGTTTTGCCAATGCCGATGAAGGTGAAGGTGGCGGATACGGTTTTACCGATCCGTTCGATGCAGATAGCGACTGGGACGGGTTGGCCGATGGCCTGGATTTTTTCCTGGGTTTTTGGTCGGCTGATTGGGATACTGATTCGGATGGAATATCTGACAGGAATGAGATACAGAATTTCGGAATAGGTACTGAGCTAAGTGCTGGCAATCTTATCGAAAACAATACTTGCGTGAAATATGATAATGGCATTTTGTTGCTTTCATCAAATAACAACACAGTTGATAGATGCAATACATCATACAACAATTATGGAACACACATAAATTCGGGGAACTACAATATAATTACGAATGGAACTATGTCATATAATTCGAAAGGAATTTACGTGGAATCGGGAATTCGTAATTCCTTATCGAACGATATCATATCAACAAACGGCTTTGGCATTTACATTGAATCCGGGAATAACAATACCGCTTCGAAAGAAAACATATCCAATAATGCAATTGGTATAATGCTCGTTTTATCGGTTTACAACGATATTTACAATAATACACTTATCGCCAATAATTTCCTTGCCCCACATCCGGCATACTGGGATACTAATGGAAACGGGGTTCCGGACAACCAGGAAGATCCATATCAGAATATGAGTGCCGATTCCGATGGGGACGGTCTGACAAACGGCGAGGAGATGGAACTTGGGGGGTGGAATCCGACCGACCCGGACATGGATGACGATGGTTTAACGGACGGACTCGAAGCGGCATTCAATTTAAATCCGTATAATTCGGATAGCGACAATAACGGTATAGACGATGTAATAGAGTACAACAACCGTCACATCTCCCTTGCGATGTCCGATAACAATAATATCACGAATAATCACTGTGTGAACAGTACGGAAGGAATATTCCTTTTAAATTCGAGCCTGAATTCTATTATCTCAAATATAGTGGACTCCAGCACTTTATACGGAGTCACCATCTATTCGGGCATCAATAATACAATATTTGGAAATCAATTTGTCAAGAACAATAACGGGAGCGTACAGGCAAATGACAACGGCACGGGGAACTTCTGGAACAAAACGGCCGGGAAAGCTGTAGGAACAGGTAATTTCTGGTCGGATTACATGCAGCAGTATCCTTCGTCATCAAACGATGGGATCGTGTGGAACACCCCTTACGTCATAAACGGCACTGCGGGAAGCCACGATAATTCTCCACTATTTCTACCACCGGGAGTATCGGACAACAGCCTCGGAAGCGGGACAACGGGGGATCAATTCACTTTTCAAATTGAATTTCCAGATGCCGTTGAAGTCAGCACTTTCAGAGCCAACTACAGCCACGGGATAGAAACTGGAAATCTTTCACTTGTCGATACCGGCGGAATCTGGACGGGGAACATCGTCCTCGATCATAATCTTACCAACCTCAACTATACTCTGTATATCAATTCCAATAACAGTTATAACTTCACCATTTCCGAAAAAACGGTTGTGGTAAGAGACAATGACCATCCCTCTCTCATTGACGATAGCAGCGGGGACAACTCCACCACAGGAGATGAATTCATTTTCAATATAAGCGCTTCAGACAACATTGAAGTGGGTGCAGTATATGCCGGGTGGGGACACGGCGGTCTGAGTGGCAACGAATCCTTGAAGCTTACCAACGGGTACTGGTTGGGAACGGTTAGCCTCGATGATGCTCTTGAAGATCTTGCATACACCATATTCATCAACGACACGTCGAATAATTATTTTACTGTGGCGCAACAGGATATTCCCGTGGCCGATAACGACCTGCCAGTAATCGATGCGGACAACAGCCCCAACGCGGGCACCACCGGCGACTCCTTCCAGTTCAACATAAGCGCATCGGACAATATCGAAATAGATACGGTTTTCGTGGACTGGGCGCACGGCAATTTGAGCGGCAACGAGTCCATGAGCCAATCAAACGGTTTCTGGATGGCAAGTATCCAGCTGGATGAAAATAATGAAAATCTCACCTACACTGTCCACGTAAACGATACTTCCAATAACTACAATAAACGCTCCCCGGAATTTGCCGTTATATCCGATGACGAGGTGCCAGTTCTCATTAATGACAGCAGTTCCGATACCGGAACAACCGGCGATCTATTCCATTTCAATGTCAGTGCCTCGGACAACATCGATGTCGGGTCCATTTATATCAACTGGAGCCATGGTGGGCTGAGCGGAAATAAATCACTAAGAAGAATGGACGGCTACTGGGTTGGTAACATCACTCTCGACCACAGCCTTGACAACCTCTCCTACATTATTTACGTGGAAGATTCTTCCGGAAATTATAATATTTCCTCAACAAGGACGGTAACGCTCGCCGACAACGATAAACCATCATTCACCGACAACACTGTATCGAAAGGTACAACCGGCGAAGTTTTTCTCTTCAACGTCAGTGCACAGGACAATATCGACGTTTTTTCAGTCAACATCATCTGGAATCACGGGCTGCTTAGTGATAATCTATCACTGGTCAATGTGAACGGTTTCTGGGGTGGTAGCATCGTTGTCGACCACAATACCGCCGGGTTGACCTACAGTACAATGGTGAACGACAGAACGGGAAATTTTGTCATCGGCCAGCTACGAACTGTCACGGTAACTGACAATGACATTCCAATCGTCCATGCGGGTAAGGACGTAGTCGTAGAGGAGAATGGAACGGTCATCTTCGACGCTAACGCTTCAGACAACAGTGGGATCGCAAATTATACCTGGTCCTTTGTTTACGATAACCGATCAGTTGTTCTCTACGGCCCGAATCCCCAGTTCAAATTCGAGGAGCCGGGAAATTACACCGTGGATCTCAATGTTACGGATGCCTCCGGAAATGTGAATTCCACCCAGATCACAGTCACTGTGCTTCCCAGGAACATTCCGGTTGAGATAGACCGGGAGCCCCCGGTGATAATTCACAATCCCAAAACGGAAGTGAATATTTTTCAGAATATAACTATCACGGCCGTGATCACCGATAATGTTGAGGTAATGTCAGCAACATTGTTTTACAAAAACGTCGGCGATGCGAACTATTCAAGTAAAATAATGATGCCAACCGGGTCCATTGACAGTTACTATGCCATCATACCTGCACAAAATCAATTGGGGAACGTCAGTTATTATATCTACGCCACAGACGGGCGTGGCGAGGCGACGCTGCCCCAGAACATCAGCAGGTCCGTTTTCACCATCACGGTCACCGAGGAAGAGGGCCTGAAAGAAGAGTTGAAGATAAATATACTTACTCCAAAGAAAGGAGCAACCGTGAAAGGAAAAATCACCATAAATGTGTCCACCGTCAACGGTTACATCGGCGATGAATACGTGAACATAGTAATGGTGAAGGTTGAAGTCAGGGAATCGTCGACACATAAACTGATTGCTGAATTTTCGAAAATAAATGCTGATAATTCGTCCAACAAATGGTTTACATTCACATGGAATACCAGTGAAACGGATGACGGTAAATATACAATAATTGCAGAGGGATATCCAGCCGAGGAAGGGAATGAGACTGTAGACGAACCAGTTGTCACCACCGAAATTGGAGTAACCGTGGACAATCCCATATCGATGATAGGTGCAGTTGCCGGAACTGTGGTTGGGGTTGCGGCGGCGGTTGGGGCCACCATCATTACAAGCGGTGCAGCCGCAGGGGCCATTAGTGCGGGAGGCGCATCCACCAGCGGCTCATTTTTCGGTAAATTGCTTGGATACCTCGACAAGGTTCTGGATCCCTTACAGAAAAAGGCCGAAAGGGCGCTGGAAGAGCGGACCGGGAAGGATGCTACGGAATTCTCAATTGCTTCCCCCATAATAACACAAAAACAAGTTATCTCCCTAATTATCGCCATATTTGCACTTCTGATCCCCTTGACGTATTTCCAGGTAGAAGGTGGATTCTTTTTCACATGGGGTGGTAACAGCAGCTTTTCCTGGAGCGAATATTTATGGGCGCTCCCTTCCGTATTCCTGACAGCCGCGATTTTCCTGATTGCGCTTTCCCTGGCCGAGGTTTATGCTGTAAGATTACGAAAACAGTGGACCGAGTTCAAGGTGTGGGGAGTAGGTTTGTTCTCGCTGTTCGTTTCCTCTTTCTTCTTCCTTATTCCTTTCGGTATGTCGGGCAGGTTGGACCAGGGATACTGGGAGAGGATCGACAAGAAAGGATTCGGTTTCGTGGGGCTGGCCAGGTATTTTATAATATTGACACTGACCCTTCTGTTCTTCCTGATGATACTGGGGGGTCTCAAAACGGCGGGCGAGGCTGGAATGCTTATCAGCCTGATGACGTTATTCTACGGTATGATGCCCTTCGGGGAATCACCGGGAAAATACATATTCAAGTGGAGAAAATCGGTCTGGATAATAAGTGGCATATTCTCCGCTATCCTTTTCTACGGGTGGTTATTAGAATTGATCCCCCGGATGGTATATTTCATATTCGGAATAATCGGACTTATTGGAGCCGGTCTAGTATACATTATGCTTATGAAGGAGAGCCGAACCCTTAAAGAGGAAAAGGAGAGGACCCTGAGGACAATCGCTACAAAATATGTGGATGAGGATGACGAGGATGATGAGGAGGAAGATAGCGAGGAGAAGGAGGAAGGCGAGGAGGGGGAAGACGAGCCCGTTATAAAAGAAGAGACCATTGAAGGCGATGATGAGGACACCGGGGATGATGACGAGGAGAAAGGAAAGGACGAGGATGACACCGACGTATGGGATACAGACGAGTTGCCCGCACCAGTGGATGAAGTGGGAGTACCGGAGCCGGGGGAGCCGCCTGCACCGCCTGAAGACGATGATGAAGGGGGCAAATCCGGGATAGAAGAGGAACCGGAGCTGCAGGAGCCGCCAGAGGACGATGATGTCGCGTTGGACGAACCGAAGGAGCCGGTTGAGCCTGCGGATTCTGATGATTTCCTTTCCCTGGATGATGATGCCGAATCAGAAGAACCGGCGACGACTATTGAGACCGAGGAGGCAGATGAATTTGCTTCACTGGATGATACCGAATTGGAAGAACCAGCCGCCCCCGTTGAGATCGAAGAGCCGGACGAGATGGAACTAGATATACCACCAGTGCCGCCTGACTAGAATGACCCAGTAACAGTAGCACCCGGTTATGACTACGAACTCGGTCCGGCAAGGGATCGCTTGGCCAGTTTTTCTTTGGCAAAAGTTTATATAATCTTGACACAATGAATTTCTATCTTATGTCTCATGAAATAATTAACGAGGAATTATTTTCAAAGGTGTGTCAATGATAAGAACGGCAACTATCATAATGGTTATACTTACACTGCTAAGTATGTCGATGATTTCGAATAACATTTTCGGAGTTACTCCGGGAGATATCGAAGATCCGGTGGCCGATGCCGGAACGGATATGACGGTAAACCAGGGCGACATCGTAACTTTCAACGGCAGCGCAAGCACTGATGATGTCGGTGTCATAAACTACACATGGATATTCAGGGACATTGATGAAAAGATTCTATATGGTGAGGAGGTGAATTATACTTTCAACAATGCCGGGGACTTCGTGGTGAGCTTGAATGTCAGCGACGCGGCGGAGAACTGGAACACCGACAACCTGACAGTGACGGTAATTGATCTTACCGCGCCCACAGCGGATGCCGGGGAAGACATTGAAGTGGAGCGGAATGCGGAAATCACCTTCGACGGAACTAATTCCATCGATAACATGGGCATCATAAATTACACTTGGATTTTCAACTACAACGGCAGCGAAATAAATCTCTATGAAGAGATTGCAACCTTCGTTTTTGAGAAATCCGGAAACTACTTGATAACCCTCGAGGTGCGGGACCTTATGGGAAATCTGGGTACCGACGAGTTTTGGGTTAACGTAACCGGTGAGGCCGACATGGAAAACCCGGTAAGCGAAGCAGGGGCGGACAAAAACGTTTTGGTGGGTTCACAGGTCACTTTGGACGGCAGCGCATCATCCGATAATGTCGGGATAAATGAATGGACGTGGACGTTCACCTATAACGGGACAGAGCGCGTATTGTCTGGAAAAACAGCATCCTTCATTTTCGATATTGTGGGAAATTATTCCATAACTCTTTCAGTGGCTGACGCTTTTGGCAATTCCGATAGCGACACGATATGGGTCAATGTGACCGAGACATTAGTAGAGGATACGGAGGCACCTGTGGCAAAAGCAGGTGCAGACCGAACAGTAGATAATGGAACGCTGGTGAAATTCGACGCTGGCGCATCCACGGATAATATGGGGGTCATAAACTGGACATGGAAGTTCACCTATAACGGTTCAGGGCACGAGCTGTACGGTAAGACAGTATCATTTCGCTTTGATATTACGGGGAATTACACCATAACTCTTGCAGTGACGGACGAGGCCGGAAATCTTGATAGCGATACAACATGGATCAATGTTACCAAGCCCGTAGGGACGGATACCGAAGCACCATTAGCTAAAGCAGGTGGTGACCGGACTGAGGACGCAGGGGCGCAGGTCCAGTTCGACGGAAGCGCATCAACGGATAACGTAGGTGTGATTAACTACACATGGACGTTTACCTATGATGGTGCCGTGCAGAAATTATACGGTGAAAAACCGAGTTTCAGATTCGATATAACAGGTAACTATTCGTTAACTTTTAGTGTTTCGGACAAAGCTGGCAACCTAAATGAGAGCATTTTTATTGTTCAAGTAAAGGAGGCGCTTCCTCAACCTTTCACTCTTGGTCCCTTTATGGATAAGGATGGAAATCCCGTCGAGGGTCTGGACGTAACCATAACAATTGACAGCACGCCCTATACCGCCAAGACCGATAAAAACGGTAAAGCGAGCTTCCAGAACACTCCTTCACCTCAAAATGATGACAAGGTAGTTGTTAAACAGAATGGCGAGATAGTCTATGAAAGTGGATACAGCGAATTCTTGAAGGAAAGCACCATCGCCGATCCCAATGACACCGAAGACTTTTTATCGAGAGTACCCTGGTTGTGGGTTGGAGTCGGCGGAGGCGGACTGCTGCTGATCATTATCATAATCATAGTGATTAAAAAAAGAAGGGACTATGACGATGACGACGATGACGATGATTACGACTACGGCGAATATATAGAAACAAAGGCATGCCACAAGTGCGGCGAGCTCTTAGCGACCTTTGACACCAAGTTCTGTCAAGTATGCGGCGAGGATCAGGACCCCTTTGGAGGGCCCACGATCACTATCGAGGAAAAACTGTGTGTAAAATGCTACGTTCCGGTATTACCCCCCAACTCCCCGTTCTGTCAGAACTGCGGAGCAAACCAGCAGTCTATTGCGGGAAGCGATCAGGGAAGGGGTTTTTAGAAATCATTCACCCATCAATACTTCCACGGCCACCTTGAAGATCGTCTCCAAACTCTTTTTGGCAGTTTCACCATGAAATTCCGGCTTCCATTCCAGCTCCGCCAGTGAATCGCTGATGGTAAAGAAAGACCCCATATCCACTTTTCTGTACTCGGCAACAGCGAACAAGGCTGCCGCCTCCATTTCAACTGTTGCTACCCCCTCGGATTGGTATTTCCTTATCTCTGCAAGCGTTTCGCGATACGGAGCATCCGTGGTCCAGCTGGTTCCAACGTGATATTTCACCTTGCACCTATCCAATGACTCCATGATCTCTTTGGTGATCTTCTTCGATGCATGAGCATGTTTTGCCCCTTCAAGGTAATGGTAAGAGGTACCTTCGTCGCGTATGGCTTTATCGCAAACGACTATATCGCCGATCTCTATTTCTTTCTGAAGCGTCCCGGCGCTCCCGATGGATATAAAATTGGTTACACCAAAGGCAATCAATTCCTCCAGCAAGGCCACCGCCACCGGTGCGCCTATCCCGAATTTCCCGATCACTGCCACCTTTCCGCCGGTACCATCCAGTAAACGAATATCGCCGAAAAAACCTTTGAGCCGGGTTGTTTTTTGTTTATTGACAATGTACTTCCATAAACTATTCTGGTAGCAGATAATAACTCCCTGAGGCACTTCGAATTCAAGATATTTATTTCCTGTTCTCTGGTACTCGATATAGTCCCGTGGGCCGTAGAGGGCAGCTTTGTCATGCTTACCTGAGAAATTGGGAAACGTCATGTCGGGGAATGAGATGAACAGGTTAATAAATGTTTTTTAAATGACACTGAAACTCGCGTAAGAAGTCTTCGCGAGATAGAAATTGTGAGCGTGGGATATGATTTTCCAATTACGCCGACGAGCATATCAAAAAGTTAAAGACGGATGTGTATCATTCTGCTGATCACGTGGTCTGGACCACGGCGGAGATATTCTTTACGATGGCAGTGAAGGTGATGAGGAAATAGAGATGCTCGTTGAACCGTGTATAATTACTTCGATGTTATTGATAGGCGATTTTTTACGAATTTATTAATATGTGTTTGGTTTATCACAAAGGGCATATCACACTCATTCCCGACGATGAAGGTTAACCCATGAGAAATATAACGGCCATAATGGTATTACTCCTCCTTACGGCGAGCTCAGTGGTGGTGTATTCACCCACTCAACAGAGAGATGTTCTTCCAAGGGAAGACGTAGAAGAGAATATCCTTGCGAAAACACGGGAAAATGTGAGTGGAGGGGATAATAGAAACCAGCAGGACGATCAGGCTGAAACCCATTCTATTACGCTTAATCCGGATTTTACTAATTCCTCGGTTTTCAACTCAAAACATACGGATGAAAGGAACACTCGTTTTACAGATTCATCCTCCAGGTCTTCGACCTTTCAGGATCAGGACGAGTTCGGCGGGAGTTGGTTCGATGATTTCGAGGATGGTAATGGGGTAAAGTGGAGCGAGAGTATAGTTTTTAACGATGATAATTCGGTTTCTCCAGAGCAGTCCCTTCTCAAAAAAATTGCAATTTCTGTTGGCGGCTCGGATCGCATTTTGAATGACTACCAATTAAAAATAGGAGTGCCATATAATTCCGATATGAAACCGGATTTTGATGATGTGCAGTTTTATGATTCCGATATGGTGACGGAAATCGCATACTGGCGAGAATCCTTTACTGTCAACACCTCCGCTATTTTTTGGGTCAAAGTTCCAACGATTCCTATTAGTGGGACAACGATATTTATGGCATATGACGATGACGAGCATCCTACCACTTCAAATGGGGAGGATACTTTTGATTTTTTTGACGACTTTGATGGTGCGAATATAAATTCCAATAAATGGTCAATAAACAGTGTTAACACCATTCAATCGACGGTCTCCGGAGGCAAAATAAGGATTACCGATGCCACAAACACCTGGGTACAGGACAACACCGACACAGGCAGCCAGCATCAGGCAAAATGGAATCCAATCGACCGATTTATTCTCGAATGGGAACAAGAGGTTTCGGACACCCATCTTAGCCAGATGGGAGAGGTTGGAATTGTCTCTACAAAATTGTCATTGATAAATTCTTTGAACCATTGGAGCTATCGATTACCTGAAGCTTTTAAACCCAATGGACATTATCAATGTGCATTACCAATATTCGAAATTTCTTACATTGCCCATAAGAATTCGAAAATGAGTGATTTACCAAATTATAACATTTATCAAGTTACATCCAGTCTTCATCATAAAGCAAAAAAAATTTCTTTTGAGAATGAGTTACGACCTTTGATATATCTTACACCATCGATTTTTCCGGATGAAAATATTTTGATACCAGGATATACAATAGAATCGGATTTAAAAATAGTATTTGTTTAGCTCAAAACTTTTGAAGTATTATTTTTCACCACTATTCTTGAAAAACCATGTATTTCACTGAAAGTTTAATATATATGCATATATATTATGGTATTTATGAGACGCATCGAAGTGAACTCTGGAAAGTTAGTTCTGACCGAGAGCGTGATCGGTTTTTTCAGAAAAACTCCAAACAAGTTCGGGACAGGCGCAAAGATCGATTGCC
>Ga0187827_10001072_pt1 | contig 41191 bp, 32 predicted proteins | sample ETNtaG_39_FD_167969 | JGI IMG/M metagenome (GOLD analysis project Ga0187827, IMG submission 167969) | Marine microbial and viral communities from oxygen minimum zone, Eastern Pacific Ocean - ETNP2014_SV_150_PacBio MetaG (Illumina Assembly) | ecosystem: Environmental > Aquatic > Marine > Hypoxic...
AAGATTGCCGCATTTCGGCCGACAACGTACTGCCCGATGCTGAAGGTCTCAAAGGCCCGCTCACCTGCCTGAATCAGGCTCGCTATGGTATCGCCTGGGGCGCTGTTGGTGCGGCAATGGCGTGCTATGACGAAGCGCTTCGTTACGCTAAGAACCGTATTGCGTTTGGTCGTCCAGTCGCAGCCACGCAGCTGATCCAGGAGTTGCTAGTGGAGTGTGTTACGGAGATTACCAAGGCGCAGCTTATGTGTCTGCGGCTCGGTCAACTCAAGGAAGCTGGTACCGTGACGCCACAACAAGTCTCGATGGCCAAGCGGAACAACGTCCTTATGGCATTGAACACAGCAAGAACCTGCCGCGAGATTCTCGGTGCTAACGGTATCCTGGACGATTACCAGTCATTTCGGCACATGGTGAACCTGGAGTCGGTCTACACGTATGAGGGTACTCATCAGATACACACGCTCATCGTGGGGCACGACATCACAGGTTACCCAGCCTTCGGCGAGCATTGACCCTCACAGGGAGGCATTGCTAGCATCGCTGGGGGTTAGTTGAAGGTGGGGGCGGGCATAGCTCAGCTGGCAGAGCGCGAGCTTCCCAAGCTTGAGGTCGCGGGTTCGAATCCCGTTGCCCGCTCCAGTCCACATTAACCATATATCCATTAGTCCATGTCTATTTTTGGAAAGAAAGCCGATAAAACGCAACAGACTTCAACAGCACCATCACCGAAGAAGTCGTCCCCGCCGAGCCACGCGCTGCAACCACCGCTGGTGCCTGCAGCCTCAGCAGCTTCCAAGCGATCATATCTCTCAAGTGGCTGCGAATTGGTGGGCGATTTCATGGGTGAGGGTTCATTCCAATGTAGTGGGTCGTTCAGCGGTAAGATCGATATTTCAGGCGACGTTATTATTGGCCAAAGCGGTACAGCTGAAGCGCAGCTCAAGGCGAGCAGCATCAGTATCGATGGGCGCCTACACGGGGACGCGACAGGCACTGAGAAAGTCCAAGTTGGCGCATCTGGTCATGTCGAAGGCAACTTGCGTGCACCGGCTGTGCAGTTTATTGAGGGCGCCTTCTTCGAAGGGAACGTCGAGATGCGACGGTCTGAACACGTTGGCTCTGAAGGTGATTCCATGCTTAACGATGAAGCAGCCGGCGAACCGTTGGGAGAAGAAGCTAAGAACGACGTAAATTCCGATGATTCAAGTTAGCCGATTGCTACTTGGATTCACAGAGAGGGCCAGTCCACTTGGCCATCTCTTGTAGCAGCGTGTCTTATGCTGGCCCGTCGTTTCTCCGTGTTGTTGTCAATGCTGGTGGCTCCGGTGCGTGGAACATGGGGCTTGACGAGGCTCTTCTTGAGGATCCTTTTGGTGGCTGGACCCTTCGTTTGTATCGTTGGGATCGTCCAACGATCTCACTTGGTTACGCCCAACCTCACGAACAAGGTGTAGATACCGTAGTTGCCCGACGTCTTGGGATACCGGTTGTTCGGCGGCCTACCGGGGGCCGGGCAGTGCTGCATGCTGACGAACTCACCTACGCGCTCGTGGGGCCGGTTGATCACGGTCCTTTGTCGGGTCACATCTCGCAGTCGTATCGATGTATCGCCAATGGTTTGCTGACTGGCCTGCGGCGGATCGGTGTTGATGTGCAGCTTGAGCGTAGCGAATCGATAGTGAGCCCCTTCAGCAAGGGGCCGTGCTTCAGTGCCCGGACTCGCTATGAACTATCGGTTTGCGGCCGCAAAATTGCTGGCTCGGCTCAGCGTCGGAGGGGAGGACGGTTGCTGCAACATGGTTCGGTACTTCTCGGCAGTCCTAATAGTCGACTCTGGGCAGCGCTTGGCCATGGCTATCGGCAGGCGGCTGAATCATCGATTGGATTGACTGAGGTGCTTGGCCAGCGCCCATCCGCACGCACTCTGGCATTCAACCTGGCGAGAGCACTTGGCGAAGTGGTCCAGTTGCCTCCCCGCCACTGTGTCCTGAGCCGCGCTGAAATCCGCCGGGCGCGTGGCCACGTGGAGAAATACTCCGATGAAAGTTGGACTTTCAGGCGTTGATGGGTGCGCAATGGCTTCTGGGATTGCTTTAACATCTTGTTTGATGGCCACGCGTGATAAACTTTTTTCTTGCGAGGCTCTCCCTGGTTGATGTGCCGCCAAGGCCCAGATTGCTCCCATTGCTATCCTGGGAGGGGGTTTTCGTCCCAGAGCAGAGGTAGAGGAAGCCATGCCGCGTGATCGTCAGAATCGCTACGGTGAAGAGCGAATCACCCTGCGTCAAACGCTGGTGATTGCGGTGGTTCTGCATCTCATGCTGGGTGGCGTCCTGCAGTGGAAACCGGATCTGTTGTGGTCCGACCCGGTTTCGCAGCCTGAGTCAAGGCCAATAGAGTTCCGCTTCGTTGATACACCGGCAATGGAAGCTGAGGAAACCCCCGATACCGAGGTAATGTCCGACGTCGATCGGGTGGCTGCTGACATGAGCGAGCGTGACGCCGCCGATGATCCCTTCTCCGAAGGCAACACGGCACAGGAGGTTTTGCGTAGCGAAGCAGAGTCGTTCGCAGAACCTGTTCCGGAGAGCCTTCAGCCGGTGGTGCCCGCCGAGCCAGTTGCTGAGGCAGAGTCGGACACCACTCCAATCGCCGAAGATATATCCGCAAAAGAAGTCGTGTCACCACCGGAGCCCATTGCTACTACCCCACAACCTCTAGCGACTACGGTGCCGCCGCTCCCGCCCCCAGTGCGCGACACTCTGAGAAACTCCATACTTCGGGGAATGCAGCAGTATGTAGAGCCAGAGGTTTTTGCCAACTCAGACGGTGGTGTCGATGGCTCCCAAGGGTTGGTCTCATTTGACACAAAGGGGTATGACCTTGGTGCCTATATCACCCAAGTCCTGCGTATTATCGAGCGCAACTGGAAGAACAACATTCCACCGGCCGCTCGATGGAGGGGACAGGAGGGGGTGGTTTTTGTGAATATGTCGATTGTGAGGGATGAGGAAACCGGCATTGAGAGAGCAGTGATCAACGTTGCCCGAAGTTGGAGTTCGGGCAAGCCAGCGTTCGACCAATCGGCCCTGCTCGCCCTCCAGATCTCTAATCCTCTACCGCCATTACCGGCGTTCTTTCCATATGACCAGTTAGACGGCCAGCTAGGGTTTCTGTATAACATGGATCCGGCCGAGGTTACCTTTCCATCGCAACGTTGAGAGCCGCTTACGGGTGTCTCACAAGTTCTTCCGCTGGACTACTAGGAAATGATTGAATTCTTGAAACAAGGCGGCCCGGTGATGTGGCCCCTTTCCCTATGCTCCGTGTTGGCGTTGGCCATCATCGCGGAGCGACTTATTAATCTTCGACCCGCTAAGGTGCTTCCGGATGATGAGGTCGAGCATCTAGGTTCGCTTATCAGTGGTGGACTCCTGGAGCAGGCGGAAGACTATTGCGAACGTCGCCCGGGGCCACTTACCAATATTGTCGCAGCTGCCTTGGATGCCCGATCCGAGCCACCAGAGGGAATTCGACAGGTGGTTGTTGACCAGGGTCGCCAGGAGGTTCCTCGATTGCAGAAGTATCTGGGGGTGCTGGGCACAGTCGCCAGTGTTTCTCCTTTGCTTGGGTTGCTCGGTACGGTTCTCGGTATGATTGAGGTCTTTCGGATCGTTTCGAACCAAGGGATAGGGCAGGCTGACTCGCTTGCAGGAGGAATTTCCCAGGCGATGATCACGACGGCGGCGGGTCTGACAATCGCGATTCCATCGTTGGTTGCCTACAACGCTTTCTCTGACAGGGCCAACTCTTTAATCCTTGAAATGGAACGCTTGGCGCTTGTTTTTATCAAGCAGATCATGCACCAGCGCGACAGTGGCGGGGTCGAAAAACCGGTGCCACTTGCTGTTCCTTCGGAGGGGGGACAGTAGGCGATGTTTTCGGACGATCAGTCGAGGCGGCGAGTTAGCCTCGACATTTCACCACTGCTGGACGTTGTCTTCCTGTTACTTATCTTCTTTCTCGTCACTACGACGTTCATGCCCGATGCAAGCATGGAACTAGAGCTCCCAGAATCAACCACTGCTACTCAGTCTGAGGTTGTGCCGACCATGGTTACAGTTGGTGAAGATGGTGGTGTTCAGATCGATGGTGACAGTGTTTCAATCCAGGAATTGGAGCGCGCCGTTGCTGCGTTATTGCCAGAGGAGCGGGAGAAGATAACCGTTCGCGCTGATGCCCGTGTTGATTATGGCGTCATCGTTCGCATCATCGACGCCCTACGTAATGCTGGTGTCGATGCTTTATCGTTGCCTATGGATACGGTTCAGGGCAATGCGGGGCGCGAGCGATAGGCGGGGCGCAAGCAAGTATCCGGCGTTATCTCTCGAATGCCTAGCCAATCTCCTGTGATCGTGGTTGTTGGGCCGACGTCCGCAGGCAAATCTTCCCTGGCTGTTGCGGTTTCCGAGTGGTTCGGGGGCGAGGTTGTCTCTGCTGACGCATTTCAGGTTTACCGGGGCTTAGATATTGGTACCGGTAAAATAGACGCAAGCTCAGCGCGCGGAATCCCACATCACTGTATCGACGTTGCCGACCCCAATGAACACTACAGTGCAGGTCGGTACGCGCGTGAAGCATCTTCAGTAATCTCTGCGGTCCAATCACGGGGGAACATGGCAGTAATAGCTGGGGGTAGTGGTTTCTATATTCGTGCCCTAATCAATGGTTTGACCCCACTACCCAAGCAAGATGAGCGTTGGCGTAACGCCCTTGAAGCTGTGGAAACTAGCCGTGGCTTCGGCTACCTGTTTACGATGTTGCAGGTACTAGACCCCGAGTGGGCACAGGCAATAGGCAAGTCTGACCGCCAACGAACTTTCCGTGGTCTGGAGGTGACGTTGCGACTTGGTGTCCCGATGAGTGCCCTCCTTGAGCAGCAAGGATGGAGCGGCCCACACTTTGATGCAATTTGGGTTGGACTGACCAGCCCGCGGAAGCAGCTATACAAGCGCATCGAGGGACGCATTGACAAAATGCTCTCAGATGGGTGGTTGGATGAAGTGCGGCGTCTGCTTAGTAGCGGGTGCACACCAGAATCGCCTGGAATGCGGGCAATTGGCTACCGAGATCTCGTTGCTCATCTCGCGGGTGAAATAAGCCTCGGTGAGGCGCGCGAAGCGGTCGTCCGTGCCACACGTCAGTATGCTAAGAGACAACTAACTTGGTTTCGGCGCCAATCACCAGCAATATTTTTCGAGATTGATGAGGCTGATGATGCAAATCGGAAGCGGGTCTATGACGAAATCCGTGCTGACCTTGAAGATAGACTGACGTGCTACCGTTACCAGCACGAGCCTGGCTGAAGCATGTGGATTGATACGTTTCCAACCTTTCGCGCGGTTCTCGTTGCCATATCGCTGATTATGCTATCCGCGTGCGCGACGACGGACACTCGCATGGCGCCATCGGTGGCGGTGGATATCCTAGTGCGCCGCTACGTGCTTGATTATGCAAACGTACCACCCGCGCCTGGCGATCTCGCTCCAGATATCCAGCCAGCCTGGGCCGCGTTGCGCGCGGGTGACAGTCTTGAAGCCCGTCAAGTGCTCGATTTGGCAACAACGGAAAGCCGTGACACAGCAGGGGCTAATACCGCAGAAGGCCTACTTTTGTTGGCAAGTGGCGCTACTGCTGAGGCTTACTCCTGTTTTCAGCGGGCAGTGGCCCAATCTCCCGACTACCCGATTGCCTTGTATGGCCTAGGGTTTCTTGCAGAGGCCCAAGGTGACCGCGCTGCGGGATTCAACTGGTACCGTCAGGCTGTTAACGTCGACCCCGGCCTGTCGGCGGCAGTTGTGCGCCTCCAGGTGTTGGAGCTTGAAGAGGCCCAAGAACTTGTCTCTCAGGGGGAGCAGGCGGAAGAGGCTGGAGCTACTGCCGCTGCCCTGGTCGCGTACGAATCAGCACTACAACTTGGCCCTAATATTCTTGAGCCATACCTTCGAATCGCTGAGATTCAGCGTCGTTCTAGTAACCTTGATTCAGCCGTACGAACCTTGCGCTTGGCGCGCGACCGGATCGGCGAACTGCATGTGATCCTCGAACCGCTTGGTCGTGCTTTGCAAGACAATGGTGAATATGGCGACGCATATGGAGTCTTCCAAGCGCTTGAAGACATCGTTCCTGGGGATCCAAAGGTGCGTGCCCTGGTAGAGGTGGCAGGCGAGCTTTACTTCACTTCAGATCTGCCGGTGGAGTATCGCGGATTGGAGCAGAAGCCGATGATCGTTCGCGAAGACTTAGCTGCGCTGATCGCCATCCAACTTGAAGATCTCAGGGAGCGTGTTAGGGAATCGCTCTCCGGGGTGATCATGATCGATATCGATGACTCATGGGCTCAGGACTATATTCGCGAGGTCGTTGCATGGCGGATTATGGAGCCGTTCCAGAATCATGCTTTTCGCACAGACCTTGAGGTCAGTAGGATGATGTTCGCTGAAGTGGTGTATCGGGTCCTTGAACTCATTGATGCCACCGGAAAGATCCACCCGGTCAGTCCCACCGATGTTAGTTCGGCTCACTACCTTTATGAGCGGATCCTTGTAGTGGTTGGTCAGGGTATCCTCCCCCTGGGGCCTCGAAACACCTTTGGACTTCTCGAGCCGGTATCAGGCAAAGAGGCCGCAGCAGCAATGCAGCGGCTAGTACGTTTGGCGCGTAGCTCTGGCGATTGATCTATTTAAGGCTCCGCGATAGCATAAAATTTCTCTTGCATGCTCCTTTTACTCTCCCTGGTGCGCGATCAATTGCTTATAGGTTCGTAGATGAGCGACCCGGATTTTCCCGCCTGCTCTTCGACCCGTGAGTCACTCTCGGTTGTTGACGGAGATAAGGTCGAAGTGGCTTTTGAGGCAGACCCTCTAAGGGTAGTGGTAAGCAGTGTGCTTGCTTGGGTGATGCCCGGACTTGGGCACATTGCTAGTGGACGCGTTATGCGAGGCATCGTGTTTGCGATTGTCGTGCTGTCACTATTTCTTGGTGGCATCCTGTTGGATGGGAAGGTCTACCGGCCCGAACCTGGGCAGCCGCTCAGTTATCTTGCTGCCGTGGGTGCGGCTGGCGTGGGCCTTCCGTATGTTGCTGCCCACCAGGCCGGGTGGAATCTCGGGGATATTCGGTCGCAAAGCCATGAGTATGGGAACACATTCACACTTGTAGCTGGTCTGTTGAACTTGTTGATCGTACTTGATGCTTACGACGTCGCTGCCGGCAGGCGCTAGGAATCGCGGTGCACAGTCACTTTTTGTACATGGTGGTCTTTGCTGCGGCGGTTGGCGTTGTTCTCGGGGCTATGTTGCGCAGGGAGTTGGGTGAGGCGGTGTGGCTCGCAATGTGGATTACCTTAGGAATGGTTGGAACGGCCCTGCTTCTCGCTTGGGCGATGTACTTCGTTTCACACTGAGATATCGGCTGACTTGGCAATCACACTGTTGTATTGGTTCCCGGCAATCGCCACTGCTTCTCTTATCGCATGGCTTTCGCACCAGCCGTCCCTCCCCGATCTGCCAGGTCCAATCGAAATTCCTGATTGGTTTGCTCACATACTTGAGTATGGCTTCTTTGAGTTAACCGTTCTTTACGGGATTACCCGAGGATTCCAGGAGGGGAGACGCACGATGGTTCGAGTTGTTGCCTCTGTAACCATGGGTAGCCTTTATGGAATTACTGACGAGTGGCATCAGAGTTTCACGTTTGGCCGGGATGCCTCGGTATGGGACTGGACGGCCGACACGGTTGGCGCGGTTCTAGCTGGGTCCATGGTTATTGGTATATGGCGACGGATGGCTGCCTTACAGCCACGGGTGTAATATTCCTCTTCATACCAGTTGGGCATTGATTCGAGGGCTTTACTCCAGGGGCATCTCTTGCTCTGCCGCCGATGCCCCATCTTCCGCTCGCTCTCGGAAATCGGAAGTGACAAGTTGATGCATAGAATGATTCAGATCATCGAGGATTCCCGCAACTTAGGGAGAAGCGGTTGAAGCGCATCGCGGTGATCCCAGGAGACGGCATTGGCAATGAGGTTACAGAAGCCGCGATGCACGTCGCGGAGGTTGCTGCGGCGACTTTTGGAGTCGATGTCGAGTGCAAATGGTTCGATTACGGTGCCGACACCTACCTGAAAACAGGTGTTGGGCTTCCAGAGGGTGCCCTCGAGAGTTTGCGGGACGACTTCGATGCTATTTACCTTGGGGCTTTGGGTGATCCTCGCATTCCCGATATGGCGCATGGCAAGGAAATCCTGCTTGGTCTGCGCTTTGGTCTTGACCTGTTTGTGAATTATCGCCCGGTCAAACTTCTCAACGAGCGCCTTTGTCCTCTGAAAGACCGGACAGTCGAAGATCTCGATTTCGTTGTTTTGCGAGAAAACACTGAAGGTGCGTACGTTGGGGTTGGGGGAATCTTCAAGCAGGGGACCGCTGATGAAGTAGCGCTGCAGGAGGATGTGAACACGAGGAAGGGTGTCGAACGTATAATTCGCTATGCTTTTGAGTATGCTCGCAACCATGGGCGTAAGAGCGTCGTTATGAGCGACAAAAGCAACGTGCTGCGCTACGGACACGATCTGTGGCAGCGTGTTTTCGAGGAAGTACGGACGGAGTACGAAGACATTGAGTCGTGGCACCTGTTCGTCGATGCTCTCACAATGCAAATTGTAAAGAACCCGGCGCAGTTTGATGTCATTGTCACGTGCAACATGTTCGGCGACATCGTCACAGATCTCTGCGCAGAACTTCAAGGTGGTCTAGGTTTGGCATCTTCCGCTAATCTGAACCCGCAAACCGGTGCAGGGCTTTTTGAGCCGGTTCACGGGTCAGCGCCGAAATATTCCGGCCAAGGCGTGGCGAACCCGTTGGCCGCCATTCTCACGTCGCAACTGATGTTCGAGTTTCTCCAGTATCATGAAGTTGGCGCGGCGATCGAGAATGCTGTTCGCGCATCGATCATTGACGGCCAGGTAACTCGTGATCTCGGTGGCAACCTTAAGACTGAAGAGGTTGCTATTGCGGTTGCCGACCGGGTCGGCGGGTGAATTACGGAGAAGTCGAATGAGCCAAGAAGCATGGATTCTGGAGGGCGCACGTACGGCGATGTGCCGCTACGTTGGCCAGTTTGCTGACGTCTCGGCCATTGAGTTAGGGGCGGTTGCATCCAAGGGTGCTTTAGATCGCTCCGGGACTGATCCGGCCCACGTAGACCATGTCATCATTGGCAATGCCCAGCAAACATCCCCGGACGCCATCTATGGAGCGCGCCATGTTGGACTAAAGGCCGGTGTTAGCGAAGCGACGCCAGCATTAACCGTGAATCGGTTGTGTGGGTCTGGCATTCAATCGATTCTTGCGGCGGCACAGTTGCTACATCTCGGGGAAGCTGACGTAGTTCTCGCAGGTGGTATGGAGAATATGAGCCAGGCACCTCACGTCATTTACGGAGCACGAAAAGGCTTTTCCCTGGGTGGCGGGAAAATGCAGGATTCGTTAACGCTGGCCCTACTGGATCCTTATTGCGGCTGCACCATGTCGCAGACTAGTGACAATTTATCCAATCGCTTCGAGATTAGCCGTGAGGAGCAAGATAAATACGCACTCGGTAGCCAGCAAAGGGCAGCAGGAGCCCAAGAACGTGGGCTATTTGCCGAAGAGATCGTTCCGGTTGAGGTTAAGACTCGCAAGGGTACACACTTCGTCGATACGGACGATCACCTTCGGCCGGAAACCATGCTCGAGGATTTGGCCAAGCTCAAGCCGGCATTTGGCCCAGACTCTTACGTCACCGCCGGCAATGCCAGCGGAGTGGTTGATGGTGCTGCTGCCGTTGTGGTGGCGAGCGCAGAATGGGCCGTAGAACACGGCAAGAAACCAATCGGAAAGGTCATTTCGTGGGGAATAGTCGGAGTGGAACCAGCTTACATGGGAATCGGTCCCGTACCTGCCAGCAAGTTAGCGCTTCAGAAAGCTGGGTGGGGACTCGAAGATGTTGATCTTATCGAGGTGAATGAGGCATTCGCGGGGCAGTACCTTGCAGTGGAACGAGAGCTTGGCCTCGATCGTGAACGCACCAACGTCAACGGTGGCTCAATTGCGCTTGGTCATCCTTTGGGGGCGACTGGGACTCGTTTGGTTTACACGCTACTCAAGGAACTGAATCGTCGCGGTGGTGGTCGTGGTCTGGCGACTGCGTGCATTGGTGGCGGTCAGGGCATCGCGATGTGCGTGGAGGTCGATGCCAATGTCATCTGACAGTGGTGACTATGAGAACCTGATTGTCGATTTTAAGGACACCGTTGCTACCATCACGATCAACCGTCCCGATGTTCTCAACGCACTTAATGCTGAGACCATCCGTGAGCTTGGTGAGGCGGTTGACTTCTTGGCGGCAGACGACAGGTGCCATGTTCTAATTATTACCGGTGCTGGTGAACAAGCATTCGTGGCAGGGGCAGATATAAGTGTGCTAGCCACCTACGACCCGGTAGACGCACGAGAGGCTGCGCGCTTCGGACAGGCAACTTTCGATAAGATCGAGGAGTGTGGTAAGCCTGTTATAGCAGCAATTAACGGGTATGCGCTTGGAGGTGGCTTCGAGCTCGCGCTGGCATGCCACATTCGATTTGCAGCGGAAGGTGCCCAGGTCGGTCTGCCGGAAATCGACCTCGGGGTTATTCCTGGGCATGGCGGGACTCAACGTTTGACAAGGTTGCTTGGGAAAAGCGCGGCGATCAAACTGATTTGCAGTGGCGCCCACGTAAACGCCACCGATGCCGTAAGCCTCGGTTTGGTTAACGCCGTCTATCCAGCCGATTCGTTGATGGAAGCTGTCTATGGGTTTGCCATAAAGTTGGCCAGCAAGCCACGAATTGCGATGCGATATGCACTGGAAGCGGTTAACCAGGGTTTGAATGTGACGCTGAAGGAAGGTCAGGCGATTGAGGCCGACCTCTTTGGTTTGTGCTTTGCTACTGAGGATCAGACCGAGGGGATGAATGCATTTCTGGAGAAACGGAAAGCGAATTGGAAAGGTCGTTAAAAGCCAAGGAACTTACGACGGCTATACCGAACGAATCTAAGCTCATTTACGACTGGAATGCTCTGAGTGGCACCAGTGAAGAGGTGGGCCTTGTGGAGTTTAACGACGAGACTCTACGAGATGGGCTCCAGTCACCCTCGGCACGCGATCCTAGCATCGAGTCTAAGCTGCAAATCCTCCATCTGATGGAGAGCATTGGTATTAATAGCGCTTCTCTTGGTCTCCCAGGTGCCTCGGCAAGGCAACGCAACGACGTTAAGCGGTTGGCTGAGGAGATCCGCGACGAAAGCTTGGGCATCAGTCCCAACTGCGCCGCCCGTACAGTAATTGCGGACATCGAACCGATAATAGAAGTTGGCGATGAGGTTGGTATCCCTATCGAGGTAGCCTGCTTTATCGGCTCCAGTCCAATCCGTCAATATGCTGAGGACTGGAACATCGACCTTCTGCTTCGTCATAGCGAGGATGCAGTAAAGTTCGCTGTCGACCATGGTGCGCCGGTTATGTTTGTCACTGAGGACACAACCCGAACGCCTCCGGAGACCGTCGCCCGGTTGTACACAGCCGCGATCGAGGCTGGTGCTCGCCGTATCTGTGTGTGCGACACCGTAGGCCATGCCACCCCGCCGGGCGTGAGATCCCTTATTGCTTTCGTAAAAAGTGTGGTCTCCAAAACCGGAGAAGATGTCGCAATTGACTGGCATGGTCACGAGGACCGCTATCTCGGTGTGTGGAACACACTTGCAGCACTCCAGGCTGGTGCCAGTCGGGCTCATGGCACGGCGTTTGGTGTCGGCGAACGTTGTGGTAATACGGCAATGGATCAACTCTTGATTAACTGCCGGCTGCTCGGATGGATCAGCAATGACCTTTCCATGCTTAGCAAGTATTGCAAGGTGGCTTCAGAAGCCATTGGTATACCAATTCCGTCGAACCACCCAGTAGTTGGCATCGATGCTTTTCGAACTGGGACCGGAGTACACGCGGCCGCCGTTATTAAGGCGCAAGCGAAAGGCGATGAGTGGCTCGCCGACCGGGTCTATTCGGGAGTTCCGGCCTCAATGGTTGGGCGTCAACAACAAATCGAGGTCGGTCCAATGAGCGGGGCCTCTAACGTTGAGTATCGTCTCCAAGCACTTGGTATCGAGCCGAATCCAGACAGAGTTACGGCGGTTCTGCTCGCGGCGAAGAAAGCCGATCATATCCTCGACGACAAGGAAATAAAGGCCGCCTTGGTGGTTAGCTGAAGACAATCGGTGGGATCTTCACCGGGACAAGCATGAACGAGGTGACGAAAATCGCCAGTGCGATTAACGTTAAAACAACTCTGGTCGCCCCCAGTTTTTGTCCATGATTGATGGGAAGAGGTTTGCCAAGGCCACCCATAATGAACAGTGCCGCTACGACGATGGCGAAGAGTATCCATCCGGGAAAGAAGCGGAAACCAGCGAAAAACATCAGTATTAGCACAGCGAAAGATATGGCCCGATGCCATTGTGGTATCAGCGAGTACAGTAAGTGACCGCCGTCAAGCTGTCCGACGGGCAGTAAGTTCATCGCTGTAATCAGTAAGGCAAACCAGCCGACGAAAGCCAGCGGGTGCATAACAAGGTCTTGTGCTGGCCCAACCTCTGGACCGAAAAAGCGTGCCATCGGTCCCCACAGAAGTGGTTCGCCCAGTGTCAAGTAGAAACCGCTAGTTTCGATCTCAATGGTGCTCACAACGCGCGATTGCGAGAGGCCGTAGCCAAGGATTGGTAACGCTGCGATCCAGCCAGCGATAGGCCCTGCGACGGCAATGTCGAACAGAGCTCTCCGACTTGTAATTGTCCCTCGTATCCGGATCACGGCACCCATCGTGCCAGGCAGCAGGGTAGGGACCAAGTTGGGCGGCGGAAGGGGCAGGAAATAGGGGAGGCTAGCCGCGATGCCATAGTGTCGGCAGGTTAGGTAGTGGCCCATCTCGTGCGCCAACAAAATCGCGATCACTGCCACACCAAATGGGAACCCTCCCAGAAGAGCGGATGGAGCCTCAAGAGGGTTCGAAGTCAAAACATTGCGTAGCTCTCCAGAATAAAATTGCTGATACTGGATAAACCCCCAATAGATGCAACTCGTGAACGTCAACACAAACAGGACAATGTTCATGCCGATCCGCGGAGGGCGGTCATGTTTCCTGGGCATACCTTGCCCCTCATAACCGGGCCCAGGCGGCTGTTGCTGGTTGGCAACCGATGGGTCATGGCCCGTTTGCTCCAGCAAACTTAGAGGCCTATCTCTATCCTTTGTTTCAGACACGTGTCCACACCGATTGATACTTACCTCGAGAAATTCGGGACTGGAGGCTCTTAATAGATACTAACAATGGGGCGGAGAATTCCGACTAGTTAGAGAGGGAAAGTATCTCAGCCTATGTTGCTAAGATTTTTACCGGGCCGGAACCGGGTCGATTTCCCCGGGGGGATAATAATTTCTTGACCAGTGCGCGGGTTGCGTCCAATACCCCGTTTGCGAGGTCTAACCTCAAAGACGCCGAAACCACGCAATTCGATCCGGTCACCTTGGGCTAGCGCATTTTTAAGGGCGCCAATAATCGCATTAACTGCGGATTCTGCACTCACCTTAGTGATGCGGGCTTCCCGGGCAATAATTTCGACAAGATCTGCTTTTACCATGGAAACCTCGAATTGCGGGATCAGAAGAGGCGAATTATAGAGATCTAACATTATCGATGTCAACTATAACTTCCATGTTATCATGATGTTACAGTGATTTCGTTACCGTCAGTTTCCTCCTGGACATCGCTGCGACCATCTATCGGGACCATCGTGAATCAATCATCAGGTGTGGTATTGATCCCGCAGGTCGCTATTGTGGGCCGACCCAACGTTGGTAAATCAACGTTATTTAATCGGATTGTCGGGCATCGCGAAGCGATTGTGGGCAGCCAACGGGGAATGACCCGTGATCGAAAAACTGCGGAGACTGATTGGAACGGCGTTCGGTTCAATCTGATAGATACAGGTGGTATCGACCAAGGGTCGAGTGAAGACCTTCTACGGCAGGTTAAGTCCCAGGTAATGACGGCTGTAGACGTCGCCGATATTGCGCTCTTAGTTGTCGAAGGGCGTGAGGGGCCACTCCCTGTTGATCACGAGATTACCTCAGAGTTACGCCGTCGCGGTATTACTTTGATTCTTGCGATCAACAAGTGTGACAACCCGAAGGTCGCTGCCGAGATGAAACTGGCCTTTCACGAGCTTGGAATTGATTTGATGTATGTGATTGCTGCGGAGGATGGCTTTGGCGTCGCTGATTTACTCGACACAGTTGTTGGTCTTTTGCCGGAAACTACCGACGAAGGAATTGAAAGTAATCTACCGACCCGCGTGGCATTTGTTGGTCGCCCGAACGTTGGCAAGTCTTCTTTGGTTAATACACTGTTAGGTTCGGAACGGGTGATCGTCAGCGATCAGCCGGGAACGACCCGCGATGCAATAGATACTTTGCTTGAGAGTAACGGTCGCCAATACGTTCTCGTGGACACAGCTGGAATTCGTAGAAGATCACGCATTGGGACACACGCCGAGATCGCTAGCGTGGCGATGGCTCGGCGTCGCTTGAAACAGGCCGACATCGCCCTGCTGGTTATTGATGCCGAAGAAGGAGTCACACGCCAGGATTTGCATATCGCCTCGGATGCGAATCGGATCGGGTGTGGCCTGATTGTTGTTGTCAACAAGTGGGACCTCGTAGATGAAGAGGAAGAAAGTTTACGCCCACAGGTTGAGGGGATTGTCTGCGATCGCCTGGGGCGGATGAGGTATGCGAGAGTCGTAGTGACATCTGCGACTGAAGGCAGTGGTATTGATTCCTTACTTCCGCTTGTCGATGAGGTTGTCCAAGCGCGATCGCGTCGGGTGCCAACCGCTGATCTCAATGCGGCATTCGAAGGTATGGTTGGTCGTCATGCACCGGCGGGTGGGACAAGTGGTTCGCAGCCGAAGTACTTGACACAGGTGGGTGTTGAGCCGCCGCGGTTCGTTGCCTTTGCGGGAGGCCGGGGTGCGGCGCGTGGTGACTATACTCGCTATCTTGAGAACAGGCTGCGCGAATCATTCAACTTCGCCGGTACGCCGCTAGTGGTCAAACTGCGTCGGACACAGCGCTTAAGGAGACGCACTCGCCATCGCTAGAGATAATCTAAGGCTGTTTATCCGAGCCAGCGTAAACTATATTGAAGACTGGTTATTTTGATTGTGGCTGGTTCCAATCTTTAATGGTTACTCATCATGGGCTTGACTAAACGAGACATTGCCCGCGCTATTCACAAAGCGGATCGGCAGATATCTATTTCGGAAGCGGTCAGCCTACTTGATGTTATTTTCGCCTCCATAAAGGACTGCTTAGCCAATGGTGAGAAGGTGATGATCAGCAAATTCGGGACTTTCCAAGTGCGGGACCGGGCGCCAAGGCAGGGTGTCAATCCGGCTACTGGCGGAGAATTAATAATCGAACGGCACCACGCTGTGATATTCCACCCGTCACCGTTAATGCAGGGTTTACTGAACGAAACCGGTGCGTCTCAGGATGGCGATCTTGACCCTGGTTGGGACCGGTGACAAGCTTTCAAAATAGGCCCTGGAAGCCCCTTATTGACAAAGCTTTTGCGGCCACGCGCAAAATTTCGGTCGGGACGTGGCGCAGTTCGGTAGCGCACTAGTCTGGGGGACTAGGGGTCGCTGGTTCGAATCCAGTCGTCCCGACCATTTCTCTCCGGGTTTTAGCAGGGATGTTGAATTGTATGTCCACTCCATTTAGACATGACCCATTATCCTTCCCTTGAACCGATGCAGGAGCGCTGGAGCATCGTTTCTGCCTCGATAAAGGAAGTGTTGGGCTGATGGTTTGGCACAATCCTATTCGAATAGCCTACGACTGGGTTTTGGCTTGGGCGGACAGGCCGGGAGGCCCTTGGGCCTTGGCAGCTATTTCGTTTGCAGAATCGTCATTTTTCCCTGTTCCTCCCGACATTCTGCTGATTCCGCTGTGTTTGTCGGCTCCCACGCGCGCCCTAGCCTACGCAAGTTTATGTACTGCTTCGTCGGTGTTGGGGGGCATGTTCGGCTACGTCATTGGTCTTTTTTTCTTCGAGACCATTGGGCAGCAGATCATCGACTTTTACAGCCTCACAAGGTTCTTCGAGACTGTCGGGGGATGGTATGCGGAGTATACGGCGGCGGCTGTCATCATCGCTGGGTTCACCCCGATTCCGTACAAGGTGTTCACCATTTTGGCTGGTTTCGTCCAAGTAAACTTCCCGCTCTTTGTGGTGGCTTCAATCATCGGTCGTGGAGGTCGATTTTTCCTCGTAGCAGCCCTGTTGAGATCATTCGGTGAACCGATGAAAAACGTCATTGACCGGTACTTCAACTGGCTTACACTGGCTCTCGCTGTGCTCTTTGCTGCCGGATTCATCGTGCTAAACTTCCTTTCCCATTGAGTTTTTTCAGGTCGGGGCGTAGCGCAGTCCGGTAGCGCACCTGCTTCGGGAGCAGGGGGTCGGAGGTTCAAATCCTCTCGCCCCGACTCGTTTTCCCGAGGAGTGCCAATGCGTTCTGAAGACGCGATTGAGCCCGCAGGGGTCGCGCCTGAACATGATGTTCGTGACCGATTACGTAACGCTATTCGGGATATCCCGGACTTCCCCAAAGAGGGCATTCTCTTCCGGGACATCACCACGCTCCTGCTTGATCCAGAAGCCCATAGTCTTGCTGTTAAGGCGCTAGCCGAGCCGTTTCGAAATGATCTGCCGGATCAGATCATGGGTATTGAGTCACGTGGTTTTATTTTTGGTAGCACCCTTGCACTTGAGCTCGGTGTGGGGTTCATCCTCGCGCGCAAGCCCGGCAAATTGCCCGGTCCTACACTCTCTGTTTCCTATGATCTTGAGTATGGGTCTGACTCCCTTGAAGTCCACAAGGATGCCATCCAGCCGGGGTCGAAGGTTCTAGTTGTTGACGATCTGCTCGCGACAGGAGGAACTGCAAAAGGAGCCTGCGAGCTTGTAGAACTCTTAGGGGGTCATGTCGCTGGCGCCGTATTCCTGATCGAGTTAACAGGCCTAAATGGCAGGGAGCTTCTCGGTGACCGTTCGGTTTACAGTATTTTGCCCTACTGACGCGTGGGTCGTCTCCAGTCATGAGCAGTGATTCCGTGATGGCCGTTGACGCCAGAGAGACCTTGCGAACCATCGTGGCGGCAGCCCTTGAGGCGGTCGATCCTGAAGTGGCAGTCCATCACCATCTTGCGTTAGGTGATGGAAACATTAGGGTGGGCGACGCTGTTTTCCCTCTTGATGATCGTGATCGGGTTTTAGTGATTGGCGCGGGAAAGGCTGGAGTGCCGATGTCTCGTGCCGTGGAGGCGACCCTACGTGGCTTAGCCTACGATGGTCACGTCATCGTGCCGCATGGGCAGGCCTCTGTCCTTGAAAGAATCCAGATTCACGAAGCGGGCCACCCAGTTCCCGACGAGGCTGGCGTTCAGGCGGGGCGCGCTGTTCTCGCATCCCTTGCGGACGCTGATGAGAAGACTCTCGTCATATGCTTGATATCAGGGGGTGGTTCGGCATTGCTGGTATGCCCTGTTGAAGGTGTCACTCTTGAGGACTTACAGGCCACTAACCAGGCGCTACTCGCCTGTGGTGCGACGATCGTTGAGATCAATACACTGCGGAAACATCTATCGGCGGTGAAGGGCGGTCAGCTAGCGCGTGCCGCTGTACCAGCACGTATGCTGACTCTTGTTTTGTCTGATGTTGTAGGTGATCCCCTTGATGCTATCGCCTCTGGGCCGACTGTTCCTGATACGACGACCTACGAAGATTGCGTCGCGATTGTTGATCGTTATGGGCTCGAAAATCTTCTGCCACCCATGGTGATTAGGCGCCTACTTGATGGTGCTAGTGGTGGTCTAATGGAGACGCCCAAGCTCGGTGACCCGATTTTTGACAGGGTGACAAATATATTGGTGGCCAATAATGACAGTGCGGTGCGAGCAGCGGCACGCAAGGCTGATGAACTTGGCTATAAGAGTCTCGTGCTGTCAACGCTGATTGAAGGCGAGACTCGTGACGTTGCTAAGGTACACGCCGCAATCGCCCGAGAGATTCGGGCTTCTGGGCGCCCTTGTAAGCCGCCATGCTGTTTAATCTCTGGAGGAGAGACGACTGTGACCCTGCGTGGCAACGGCAGGGGAGGACGAAACCAGGAGTTTGTACTGGCGGCTGCACTCGACATCGACGGTGTCGGCGGGATCACTGTCTGCTCAGTTGGGACCGATGGTATCGATGGTACAACTGACGCTGCTGGGGCTATCGCCGACGGCCAAACGGGTGCGAGGTCAATTGCAGCCGGGCTCGACCCTCATGCCAGCCTTGCCGAAAATGACTCAAACGCGATTTTCACAGCACTTGGTGATCTCGTTGTTACCGGACCCACGGACACCAACGTTATGGATTTGCGACTCATTTTAGTTGACTGACTAGCGCTCGTCAGCGCGTGGCCTGGGCAGCTGTGCTTTGTCCAACTGTTTACTTCTCAGCGGCAGAAGGTTTGATCGGCGTCCATTGAAACTGAACGCTACCACTGAATCTTTCGGTCCGAGGTGAGTAGCCAAAGGCTGCCGCCAGTTTCAAGTTGTTGCTTGTTACACCAAATTTAGTATCGACGTTTTTAGTGACGCCGTCCTCCATGACGAAGTCACCGCCGACCCAAATCCTGTCGGTGAGATAGGAAACCATCTCGGCCTCCATCAGGCGCTCCCTATCGAGTTCGACCTGGCCGAACCTTACTCCGTAGCCTTCGACGAGCCAGGCGAGCGGGTCATCGTCTGGGTATAGTGGACTTCGAATATTAATCCCATCTTCACCGAAGACATCCTCGTTGGGCACGAAGTCGAGGCTGTCGAATCCAGTGTAAGTATCCCCACCATCGCGCATATTGCGGCCGTAGATGACTTGCTGAGAGGCTGGGTTGCCATTGGAACCGCTGTTGGTTTCGTAACGTAATATGCCGCGCAGCATGTTTGCCATTTTGTCACCGGTATTTAGAGACCAGCCAAATCCCCGACGGTCATGACGCACTGAGGCGACCAGGTCAACCTTTTCGACGTAGTGCCATATCTGTAAATTCGCACCGCGGCGTCGATTATCACCAACCCAGCTAGCGGAGAGACCGAAACCCTTGCCCTTGCGTTTTCCGTACAGTACGCCAGCGTGGAAGAGGCCAGCGCTGCCAGTTCCTAGGTCGAGGGTGAACGCCTTATATTTCTGGTTAACCTTTGCCTCCCAAGTCATGACCCCACCTTTAAACTCGGTGTTTAAGTAGGCCTTTGTGGACTTGGTTGGGTTGAAACGACCCGAAAACACGTTGTTAAGCTTTCGACCCTCTCGGAAGGTGTTTGTGAAACCCAGTGAGTAACGTTTATCGGATAGCTTTGCAGTTTCCGAAATCTGGGTGCTGCCGAGTCGTATTCGGGACTTGTTTCGGACTTCAAGTTTCTGGGCGTAGACCGACGGGGTGAACATCAGGGTGACCGTAAACAAAACTGTGACCCTAATTATTCTGGAGCCTGTGAAAAGGCGGTTTTGAGTCAGTTTAGCTGCAGCGGAGTGCATGGGTGCACCTGTATCCTCGGTCCGCACCCTTGTCTTTTATCCCGATTTTGGGGTCAGACGCGACCCCAAAACTGCTGAAAATAGGCGATTTACAATCTTTTTACATTTTGGTTGTAGCCTAAGAGTTTCTACTGGCCGCTGAGTATAGGTGCCAAAAGGTTGTCCACCGGAGCAAAGTTGTCGGTAAGGATCAGCCCTCCGCTGCGTTCAAGAACAGTTTCCATCTGGCCGCCGAGGATACCGTCCTCAGCCCAGGCAAAAAGAACACCTTCGAACCCGTCGACGCCAGGACTGGTGCCCAGGTTGTGAATATCGAGCGGTCGCATCGAACATGCGACGATGAAAGTATCGCGATCATCAGTTGGCCCGTCATCCGAACTCGAGAATACATATACGTATGCAAAGTTCTGGATCGACGTGCCAACGAAACTGCCGAGAAATCGCCCAAACCCCTCAGCGTAGATATCGATGATATTGATCATGTATACGCCGTCAGGTTTTAACAGCTCGCGAAGCTTCGAAGTGAATTCGAGCGTCGTCAAGTGATATGGAACGCTTAAGTCGTTGAAGGCATCTCCAAAGATGAAGTCGTAGGATTCTGCGGCGTCGTCGCGGAGCAAATCCTCGACCAGGTTGCGGGCATCCATTGTGTAGGTTGTGATTTTGGTCTCGTCGTCTGGAGGCAGGTAAAGGGCGCGGTTTGCGGCGCGTTTAACTGCGGGGTCTATCTCCGCGACGTCGATGCTGGCGACGGGATAGACCGCCTCCATGTAGCGCGGGAAAACGAAGCCACCGCCACCGATGAACAGCGATCGCAGCGGCTGGCCAAGCGATGCCACGCGCTTCACTATTGCGGCATAGATGGTTTCGTAATCGTAAATCAAATGGGTTACGTCGGTGGTTGAGACGTAACTGTGCACCAAGTTGTCCAGCGCCAGAATTCGGGCGTTCTCGATGTCTGGAGCTTCATAGACCTGAATGGAGAAATAGTTACTCTCGCTGAAGTACTCAAGATTGGAGTGGTCCGGGCGGAGCAGAAGGAACATCCCGATCTCCTGGGCCCATGGCCATGGGCCGAAGGAAGCCACATTGAAAAGCCCGAGAATCATTAGCCAGGTAGATATGAAAGCGCCGCCGGAGCGATATTCCATCGAGGCGAGTCCAAGTCCGATCATCGCCAGTAACCCTGCGACTGAGGTTACGATCGCCCGGGTACCGATCCATTCGATGAGCACGAACCCAGTCAGAAAGGTACCGAAAATCGAACCGGCTGCCGCCCACGCATAGATGTTGCCCATCGTTGTCCCGACCCTTTTGCCTTGGCCGAGCGCCATTTTTGCAACAATCGGGCCGATTGTTCCCAGCACGGTGGCTGGTAACAGAAAGATCACTATTACATTGAACAGCACCCAACCTGACCATGACATGGATTCCGGGCGCCACCAGCTTTCAGCGTAGTGGTTTAGCCACAGGACGCTGAAGCTCAACACCGATGCGGCTAGAAAAAGCATAGGCAAGACACGCTTCGGCTGGTACCGGTCAGCAATTTTCCCGCCAGCGATATTCCCTATACTGATGCCGGCTAGGATGACGCCGATCACCGATGTCCACGTATACAGAGAGACGCCCAGATTGGCTGCGATAAGTCGTGCGCCAACGATCTCCAGGACCATAATGCACGTGCTGCTAGCAAATACGAGGCCGTTGGCAAGCAACAACGTGCGCGAATTCCTTGTGGTGTGGTCCTCCGGCCGATCTAGTGCTTTGTTGGCGAGAGGAGTGCCTTCAGGATGCCCTTCAATACTCACGGCCGCCCGTTCTATCCTTTCGTAGAAGGGAAACTTTTAAGATTTGCCTTCCATCAATTTCGTTGTTCCGGGTTTAGCGAAAGTGATCCGTCAGCCTCTGACTGGTGCTTCTTCGCGCTTTCCGGCGTGGGCAAACATACCCTCCTCATAGGCCGTGATGTAGCCGGTGAATGCCGACGCCGCCACTGTCAATGGTGATGCAAGGTATAGCTTGCCGGGACCTGATCGGCCCTTATAGTTGCGGTTAATTGCGCTTACTGAGACTTGCTCGGTGTCCTCGGAAACCCCGGGACCACAGCCGATGCAGGCGCCGCAGCCGGGCTTAATCAAAGTAATTCCAGCGTGTTCGAAGGTGTCGATGAAACCCTTTTCAGCGGCGTATTTCTCCACCGCCATGGAGCCGTACTGGATCAAGAAGGTCACTCCATCCGCAACTTGCAACCCGGAATCAACAGCTTCCTTTACGACACGATGGTAAAACTCGAGATCATTAATTTTGCCGGCCGTGCAGCTTCCACCATAGGCAATGTCGATAGCTATGTCGCCGATTTCGGATACCAATGCCCCATTTGTGGGATCGGACGGTACGCCGTGGTCAGGGTCGCCCGGATGAGCCACCATCGGCACCATCGTAGAAAGATCAATGACATAGACGCCGCCATCGTAGTTAGCCTCTGCATCGGGTTTCACAGCTCGCTGCCTCAAGGTGTCGAGGGCTGTCCCTGGCCGATAGTTGGCAATCCATTCAAAGGTTGCCTCGTCTGCTTCGACGATTGCACCACGCGCCGAACACTCGGTCGCCATGTTGGCGAGTGTGGCGCGCTCGTCCATTGATAGATTGGAGACACCGTTGCCGGTGAACTCCATAACCCGGTTCAAGGTCATTTGTGGTTTGGCGAAGTGAAAAAGGATGTGAAGCATTACATCCTTCGCCGTGACGTTGTCAGGCAGTGTGCCCACGAGTTCGAAGCGAATTGCTTCAGGAACTTCGACAAAGGTAAACCCTGAATACACCAAATTAGCGTATTCGGTCGTGCCAACCCCCCACGACAAAGCGTTGTTGCAGCCACCCATGCAGGTATGGCTATCGGTAGCCTGGATGAAATCGCCAGGGCTAACCATCTGTTCACGTGCTACTTCGTGACAAATCCCTGGCGATTTCCCGTCCTTTGTTAAGTAGTCACTGACGTTCGTGTGTTGTTGAAATTCGCGTTGGAGCTTGCGCATGGTCTCGACCTGAGGCATGAACGGACCTAATTTGGCAACTTCCTCTGCGTAGACAAGGTGATCCTCGAAGGCTGCAAAGCGGTCCGAGTGGCACAATTTGTAGTCTTTGCCATAGGCTTCTTCAAGAAAATAATGCACCTGTGCAGAGGTGAACTCATGCGAGTAGCCACCATCGACTTCGACGAGAAGGGCCTCTCCAGGTTGTACGGAACACCTTGTAGTCTCCGAAAGGTTTTCTGTCTCACCAAGTTGAAAGGAATCGCTAGGACCGTCCTCCAATAGATGATCTGCGAGTATCTTTTCAGTCATATTCATTGGGCGGACATGGGTTGAGGGAGAAGGAATCTCAACCAGACCCTCAGCAAAAGCCTTAGCGAAAGGAAATAAACCGCCGTAGTGGACAACCATTCGCGTGATCGGGTCGTATCCTACGCAGAACTCGTCCAAGTCGACTTCTTCCCCATTTTGTAGTCGCTGCAGCAGGCCATAATCACCCATTAGCACACCTTGGTGGATGTTGTTGCGGGCGTGGATCGGTGCAAACGAGCCAGCGATTGAAATGCGAATTCCGGCGTGCTTTTCAGCGTGGACTGCTGCTTCTCTTGAACTGCCGACACCTTTGCGATGACCGGAGACAATAATCTCAAAGTTTCCGTTACGTAGCGCGTCCCTTTCGAAGACACGCTCGCCGTCTACGATATGCCCGGCGTAGGCTTCGCGTGCAACAACTTTAGGCTCGTGGTTGAAGCACGCCCAGGCCGGCGTCATCACGTCAGTGTTGATGTCATCGAGCAGGTCATCTACTGCAATAGCACCCATTGCCAGGTCGAGATCGCCCCTCAGTTGCTGACGTATGAGCTCGGGGTCCTTGGTTAAAAAAAGAACGCGCTTTCCCGGAGTTAACTTGACTGTCTTTGGAAGTGTCACAGGCGGCTTGGAATCTCGGAGTCAGAAAGACGAATGCATCATATTGGCCTCCAATTTTAGCACTGCCGTACTAACCTATCCTTGTTGAGGAAGTCTCCAGGGGAAGCTGGTTCTTCAAGGTACCGTGCCGGCGATTCAGGGGAGGTCATTTTGTCCGAGTCCAAACCTAATTTGCTGTCACTTGCCGATATTGAGGCGACACGCCGCCCATTCGTTGAGGCTCGACCACTGCCCGGGCCCCCGTACCGTGACCCACGGATTTTCTCGGCAGAAATCGAGACTCTTTTCTTAAGAATGTGGTTATGCGTTGGCCATCAGAGTGGCCTTAGTTCCCCAGGTGATTACCTAATGCGTGAGGTCGGGGACGAATCAGTCATTGTTTTGCGTGGTGATGACGGGACGATCCGTGCCTTCCACAACGTTTGTCGTCATCGCGGCACGCGGTTGCTCGATGCCCCTGTGGGAACCGTCCCCGCCTGTATTAGCTGCCCTTATCACAGTTGGGCGTATGGGCTCGATGGCAAACTGCTTACGGCACCGTTGATGGATGAAGTCGAGGGATTCGACAAGACTGATTACGCCCTCTGCCATGTGCGTTGTGAAACTTGGAATGGGTTCGTCTTTATTAGTTTTGACCCTGATGCGGCGGCGCTTGCCGAGTGCTTAGCTGGCCTTCCCGATTTCTCGCGCTTCGGAATAGAGCGCCTGGGCCTCGGCGCCACACACGAATACGAGATTGCCGCCAACTGGAAGTTGGTGTGTGAAAATTATGGTGAGTGTTACCACTGCCCGACAAACCATCCTCAACTCAACCCCGTGTCTCATTTCCGCAGTGGTGGTGACAGCTTCGAAGGAGACTATTTTTGCGGTGGTCCGATGCGGCTCAATGATGGCTGCGTGACGATGACGGTGACCGGCCAGACGACCCGTGATCCAATTGAGGGGCTCGGTTCCGAAGACCTGCGCCTCGTTCACTACTTCAATATCTATCCCGCATTTCTCCTGAGTTTGCACCCAGACTATGTGCTTACCCATACGATCTGGCCAGTTGCTGCCGACCGTAGCGTTATTCGATGTGAATGGCTGTTTGCTCCTGGGGCGATAGACCGTTCCGATTTCGACCCGTCTGACGCAGTAGATTTTTGGCACGTAACCAACGAGCAGGATTGGGCCATCTGCGAACGTGCCCAGAAAGGTGTTCAGTCGCGCAACTATCGCCCAGGACGGTACCAGAGTCTCGAGAAGACGATCTATTTTTTCGACAACTGGTATCTGCGCTCGATGGAAACGGCATTGACCGGTAATTGCAACGGCAATAACGGATGACAAAACGTTATGACGCTGTTGTAATCGGGGCTGGACATAACGGGCTGGTCTGCGCCGCCTATCTGGCAAGAGCGGGCAAATCGGTACTTGTTCTCGAGAGGCGCCACCTGATCGGTGGCGCGACTGTTACTGAAGAGATATTCCCCGGCTATAAGTTTTCAGTATGCTCGTACGTTGTCAGCCTTATGCGGCCACGCATCATCAGCGAACTTAACCTGCCGCGCTTCGGATTTGAACTGTTGCCGCTGGACGGCACACTGGCTCCGACACCCGATGGTGACTATCTGATGCGCTGGCATGACGCCGAGGAAACGCGCCGTGAGCTAATGCGGTTCTCGACCACCGACGCTGATGCCTATGAGCAGTTCGGAAAGTTGATGTATCACCTTGCGATGGCAGTGCGGCCCATGTTGTCGACGACTCCGCCCGATCCGACGTCGGTGGGGCCCACTAACATTGCTGCCTTGGCCAAGGTTGGCAAGGCCTTCGGACGTAATGTCGAACACCTCTACGACCTCGCCAAGCTGATGACGATGAGCTCAGCGGATTTTGTTGAGGAATGGTTTGAGAGCGAACCGCTGCGGGGTTCGCTCGCGGCGAGCGGCATTATCGGCACGTTTCTCGGGCCACGGTCCCCGGGCTCAGCGTACGTCATGCTCCACCATTACATGGGTGAGATCGATGGCCAGTTCCGCGCCTGGGGGTTGCCGCGCGGTGGCATGGGTGCCGTCGCAGAGTCGATTGCCGACTCGGCACGCAGTTTTGGGGCCGAGATTCGCACCGACGCACAGATCGCGCGCATCCTGGTCAAGGAGGGGACGGCAAGAGGCGTCGTGCTTGAGGACGGAGAGGAGGTGCGGGCCGACACGGTGGTTTCGAGCCTCGATCCAAAACGTACGTTTCTGCAGCTAGTCGGAGCCAAGCATCTGGAAGAAGAGTTTGTTTCGGCGATTGAGCGATACAAGATCCGCGGCTCCTCGGGTAAGGTCAACCTGGCACTCGATGCCTTGCCACGGCTTACATGTCTTGAAGGCATCGAACAGAAGACAGGGTTTCCCCCTGAGGCGTATCTTCGGGGCGCGATCTCGATCAGCCCGAGCATTGATTATCTTGAGCGTGCCTACCAGGATGCCAAATACGGGCAATTCTCACGCCAACCCTACATGGACATTGTGATTCCTACCCTTTCCGATCCATCTATGGCACCGCCTGGTAAGCACGTGATGTCGATTTTCGTCCAGTATGCGCCCTACGAGCTAGCTCTGGGTACGTGGGAGGAGCAGCGGGAAGCGTTTGGCGATACGGTGATTAATACCCTTGCCGAATACATCCCGAATCTTAAAGACATCATCCTCCACGCCCAGGTACTTACGCCGTGGGATCTCGAACAGAAGATTGGCCTAACCCAAGGAAACATCTTCCACGGTGAATTGTCGCTTGAGCAGCTGTTTTTTTTGCGACCCGTGGCAGGGTGGGCTGACTACCGGACGCCCCTTAAGAACATGTATCAGTGTGGATCTGGGACCCATCCAGGCGGTGGGGTAATGGGAGCGCCAGGCCACTTAGCCGCCCAGAAGATCCTGGCAAAGGGTCCTTAATGCGAGTGCGACCATTCGGTAGAAACGTTCGATGAGTGGCTGCTACGACGTGGCTGTTGTTGGTGGCGGGCACAATGGCTTAGTGGCCGCGGCCTACTTAGCACAAGCTGGCCAGTCTGTCGTCGTCCTGGAAAAGAGACCAACTGTTGGCGGGAAGGCAAGCACCATCGAGGTAGCTCCCGGCTATCGGTCCTCTTCATGCTTCCAGAGTGCCGAGACATTCAGCCCGACAATTTTGAAAGAATTAGACTTGCCGGGTCATGGTCTAGAGGTTTCCCAGCCCCGAGGGACGTCAGTAGTTGCTGAGGATGGACAGTGGCTTTTGTTCGATGGTAGTGGCCATCTGCCTAGTAATGGTAGCCAGGGAGTCTCGGTAGCGGATCGCTCCGCCATTGCCGAGCTTGAGCGTTTGTTCCACTGTACGGTTCGGGCGTTGGCTCCGTTGTATCAGGCAGCCCTTCCTGAACTCCAGGATCTCGGGGCCAGCGATACCTTTGACCTGCTGCGCATTGGATGGCGTCTTAGGCGATTGGGACGTCGTGACATGCGAGAAGCCATACGGTTTTTACCAATGTCAATGCGCGACGTGGTCGAGGAACGTTTTGAAAGCCACATTCTTGGCGCGGCAATAGCGGGACTGGGCCTTCAGGGGGGATGTGCTGGCCCCTATGCTCCAGGGACCGCGTTCGTTGCCCTTCACCACCAGATTCAAAATCCACGGCCATTATTTTCTGGCCCCGTGTTTGTCAAAGGCGGATTGGGTTGTCTCAGTGACATGTTGTCGGCGGCGGCACAGTCCTCTGGTGCAGTGGTACGCACGGAGGCTGAGGTCAAGCTGATCGAGACCGCCAATGGTTCGTCGCAAGGAGTGACACTTTGCAATGGTGAACATGTTGAAGCGTCCATTGTAGTGTCGGACCTGGATCCACAGAGGACACTGTTGTCACTGGTTGATCCCCGGCAATTGGCTCCGGAGTTCATCAACGCCGTGTCCACAGTACGGGCACGTGGTGGGGTTGGCATCGTGAGTTTCGCCCTCGACGGAATACCGGACCCACCTGGAGGGTCTGCGGAGCTTTCACTCAGCGGTCGTGTTCAGATCGGGGCCTCGGTTGTTGAGCAGGAGCGTGCCTTTGACGCTATGCAATGCGGTGAATTGGCAGAGAAGCCATTTCTTCAGCTAACCATTCCCACGTTGACTGATCCTGGTCTAGCGCCCGATGGCAAGCACGTAGCGACGGCCTGGGTTTTGGGAGTTCCCAATGATTTGGATTCTTTGGAGGAATTGGTTGCAAGTCGAATCGAGACGGTTCTTCCGGGATTCGCGTCTCGGGTGGTTGGCTGTGCCGTGGCAATGCCTAGTGACATTGAGGAGTGTTATGGGGCAACAAACGGCTGTTTGTTCGGTGTCGATGTTAGCCTTGACCAGGCGCTGTTTTTGCGGCCACTGCCGGGTTGGTACCGATACAACACACCGCTTCGTGGTCTGTATCTCTGTGGTTCGAGTACCCACGGGGGCGGTGGTATTACTGGACTTCCTGGACGCAACGCGGCAAGACGGATCATCGAGGATCTGAAAGCAGGGAAGGTGGGCTGATGGCCATCGGGACTCCATTTCATCCCCGCACTTCGGTTCTCAATAAGAGTCTGAACTGGCGCCATTGGTCGGGATACTTTAGCGCTGGATGCTACGACGACTTCGTGCAACCTGAATACGCCGCGATTCGCAATAAGTCGGCACTGATCGACGTATCACCACTTTACAAATACTGGGTCGAAGGAACTGGCGCGACCGATTTGATTCAGCGGGTTTCCACACGCGACATCACCAAGTGCTCGCCGATGCAGGCGATTTACACGCCGTGGTGCGACTCTGATGGAAAGGTGATTCAGGAGGGCACAGTCTTCCGGCTCGATACTGATGTTTATCAGGTCAACGCGGCTGAGCCAGCTATGCGCTGGCTACAACTAAACAGTGAGGGACTTGCCGTGACGATTTCCGATCGTTCAGCGGCGGTCGCTGCCCTGGCTTTGCAAGGACCCACCTCACGCAAGGTCCTGAAGGCGTGCTTCAAAGGGGACGCTAACGGCCTCCGATTCTTTCACCTCACAGGCGGAACGATCGGTGGCATGCCCGTCACGATCTCTCGCACGGGGTACACGGGGGACCTTGGCTATGAGATTTGGATTTCAGCGGATCATGCCATCACGGTCTGGGACACACTGCTGGAAGCAGGGCGATGCCTCGGGATTACGCCGTGCGGCATTTTGGCGATGGATGTGGCTCGCGTTGAAGCCGGGTTTATCCTTATCGATGTTGACTACATAAGCGCTGAGCGGGCCCTAATACCAGAGCACAGAGCATCGCCATACGAACTGGGGCTCGGTTGGGCGGTGGATTTCGACAAGAAAAATTTTGTTGGCCGCGACGCTCTCCTGGCTGAGAGCGTGCGGGGTAGCCTCCGTAGTGTTCTCGGTATCTGCATAGACTGGGAGCCACTCGACGAGATCCACGCTGGTGACAATCTCATGCCTGACCTTCCACAGCTTGCCTGCAGAGAGCCGGTTCCGGTATATGCAGGTAAGGCCCAGGTTGGCCGGGTCACCACCCGGTGTTGGTCCACATTGTTGAAGAAGTACATTGGAATCGCCACGGTCCAGGCGTCCTACGCGAGCCACGGTACCGCTGTCGAGATGGAGTTGACCATTAATTTTCGGCGTGAGCGCGTCCCAGCGGAGATGGTTCAACTGCCCCATTTTCGTCCGGAGCGAATGAGAGCGTAGGACGCTACCGATGTGTGAGCGGCGGAGCTATTTCGGGAAGTCAGGAGAGCCCCAGGCGGCTACAATTCCCTCGTGAACAAGATTCGTAATTTTTGCGTTATCGCCCATATCGACCACGGCAAGTCAACGCTCGCCGATCGCCTTATCCAGCGCTGCGGTGGCGTCTCCGACCGCGAGTTCCACGACCAGTTGCTGGACACAATGGACCTGGAACGTGAGCGAGGCATCACGATCAAGAGCAACACAATTACGCTTGCTTACGAAGCCGAGGACGGCCAGACGTACACATTCAACCTAATCGATACACCGGGCCACGTTGACTTCGCTCACGAAGTTCGCCGTTCATTGATGTCGTGCGAAGGTGCGCTTCTGCTGATAGATGCTACACAGGGTGTTGAGGCACAGACTTTAGCTAACGTCTATCTGGCCTTCGAGCAGGAGCTTGAGATCCTACCGGTGATCAACAAGATTGACATGGAGGCTGCCGATGTCGATCGGGTTCTTGAGGAAATCGACGAGGAACTAGGTCTCGACCCGTTCGAGGCTATTCCGGTATCCGCGAAGGAGGGTGACGGCATCGAAGAGTTGCTCGAAGCCATCGTCGATAAATTACCGGCACCCAAAGTCGACCTCGAAGCGCCACTGAAGGCGTTGATTTTCGATGCTGAATACAATGCTTACCGGGGTGTGGTGTTGTTCGTTCGGGTAGTAGATGGGTCGATTTCTCCAGGACAGACCATCCGCCTGATGCATAACGGTGCGCAGTATGAGGTCGAAGAAGTTGGTCTTCTCCAGCTTCAGCGGGTGGAGCAGCCGCAACTCGGATCGGGGTCCGTTGGCTACGTGATTGCTGGCATAAGAGCGATCGGCGATATCGATATTGGCGACACTATTACCGACGCGACGAATCCTGCAACCGAACCGTTTGCGGGCTACGTTGAGGCCAAGCCGGTGGTTTTTTCGTCGATTTTTCCGGTCTCAAATGATGACTATGAGGATCTTGCTCGTGCGCTTGACAAGTTAAAACTCAATGATGCTGCGCTCACCTTCCAGAAGGACTCATCCAGTGCCCTGGGGTTCGGTTTCCGCTGTGGGTTTCTCGGAATGTTGCACCTGGACGTTGTGCAAGAGCGCCTCAGCCGGGAGTTTGATCTTTCGTTGCTGCTGACAGCGCCGTCGGTCGAGTTTCGCGTGACCACTGCCGACCGACAGACTCATATCATCGAGAACCCCTCCGAGTACCCCGATCCGGCCATGATCGAACTTGCCGAGGAGCCTTACATTAAGGGATCGATCCTGATGCCAGATCGTTACGTTGGCACAGTAATGGAATTGTTGCGTGAGAAACGAGGTGCCGATATCAAGTTTAACTACCTTGCAGCTGGTCGCATTGATATGACCGCTGAGTTGCCGCTCGCTGAGGTCCTATTCGATTTCTATGATCGACTAAAGACAATCACTCAAGGATATGGATCGTTTGACTACGAGCTTCTCGATTACCGACCAACCGATCTGTCAAAAGTCGATATTATGGTCAACGGAGAGAAGGTTGACGCGCTTGCTATGCTGGTACATCGGGATAAAGCCCGTGCACGTGCTCTGCACGCCTGCAAGCAACTTGAACGCACTATCCCTAAGCAGAACTTCAAGATCGCTATCCAGGGTGCGATCGGCCGCGATATCATCGCGCGCCGCACCATAAGTGCTCACCGTAAGGACGTCACTGCTAAGTGCTACGGTGGGGATGTAACGCGTAAGCGCAAGTTGCTTGAAAAACAGAAGGAAGGCAAGAAACGGGCTCGTGCTTTCGGTAACGTTGAGGTTCCTCAGGAGGCCTTCCTGGCGGTGTTGCGGGCCGACCCGGACGAGTCTTAAAGCTCAATGAGTGAACCGTCAGGCCATCCGACTAAACGCCTGACGAACTTCCCGCAGACTACCTCCAATACGATTCTGTCCTCCCATACACCTGGGCTTTATGTCCACGTCCCCTTCTGCAGCCGAGTTTGTCCGTATTGTGACTTCGCAGTGCAGACCGGTGGGCCGGAGAAGCAATTCGCATACGTGGATTCGTTAGTGCAGGAAATCCGTGGTTGGGGTGCGGAGGTTGGGGAGCAGGGTAGTGTTCTTGGCGCGTTGGCTCGTGAGACAGACCAGAGTGCGCCAGCTTGGTCTTGCGTGGAACCGTTTGACAGCGTCTACCTCGGTGGTGGCACGCCATCGTCGTTAACCCTGGACGCACTAGAGACTTTGTTTGCAGCACTTTCCGGAGCGTTTCAGCTTGCTGCTGATCGCACAGTCACGCTAGAGGCCAACCCAGAGAACGTAACCAAGGCGAACCTTGCTGCTTGGCGCGATCTTGGAATCAACCGACTCAGTCTAGGTGTTCAGTCCTTCGATGACGATGCCCTCTGCCTTTTGGGGCGAAGGCACACCTCGAAGGACGCGATCTCTGCAGTGAGAGCAGCGCTCGCTATCGATTTCGACGTTGTCTCCCTCGACTTGATCTACAGTGTTCCAGGGCAGTCTGCGGACAGCTGGCTGTCAACGCTTGAGCAGGCGGTAGGTCTGGAGCCACACCATATCTCCTGCTACGAGCTCACGGTGCACGAGGCGACACCGTTTTTTAGTGCACGGAAACATGGCCAGCTCGTTGAGGTTGATGAAGACACCAAAGCCGACCTCTTCTTCGTCACTCACCGATTTCTGGCTGAGGCCGGCTATTTTGCTTATGAGGTGTCAAATTTTTCGCGCGAGCCGGCAAGTCGGTCTCGCCACAATCAGAAGTATTGGGATCACAGCCCTTATCTGGGCTTTGGTCCATCCGCCCATTCTTTCGACGGAGAGAGCGTGAGATGGTGGAACGAACGCGGTCTCGATGACTGGGCCGATGGGCTCGGTGAGGGGCGCTTACCGATTGCGGACACAGAACTGCTAACCCGCGAGCAGCTCATTCTTGAGGAGGTTGCCCTGAATCTTCGGACGGTGGCCGGGCTTGACTTCGAAGGCATCGAACGGCGGTTTGGTGTCGACCTCGAGAGTCTTAACATCGAGGTTATAAAGGATCTGCGGAAATCTGGCCTGGTTGAGGCCGATGCTGCGGCCAAACGGCTCGTACCAACGTTGGAAGGTCTCGCGGTTGCCGATACCCTGGCCGCTTCCCTCGAAATCACTTCAAGTTGATCACGCCTGTGCGGGACGGCTGAGTCAGCTTATGCACCAGGGTTAGAGGCGTGCTTCGAGGATTCCTTGTCGAGGCGTGTTTGCCTAGATTGTGCGTGGACGCCAATCGTCGTTATTGAGGCTCCCTGATCCAAAGGACCGAATCTGGCGGGGCTTCGTCACAGGCGATGCGCTCGGTCATTCCGCTGGCGATACTGGCACAAGCGATTCGGGCGCCGGCGGAGAGTGCCTGCTCACGGGAGGCGCCTGCCGCTGTCCCACAGTTCGTGCGGCCCTTGTAGGTGATGCAGATCTCGGCTTCGTAAGGATGGATGCCAACCGAGCTATAAATGATGATTGCCAGCATCGCCGCGACGAACACCACAACGAGCATGACTAATCCGGCGCGTGACTTGTTCATGTTGATCCTCCGCGTTCGGGTCGACGTTAGCCTTGGCAGCTCAAGAGTTCTCTTCGCACCACGCGCGAGCGTTCTGGAACATTTGTAGCCAGGGGGAAGCTTCCAACTTCCAGTCGCCCGGCATCCAGCCCCACTGCCAAGGTAGAAAAGTACGCTCGGGGTGGGGCATCAGGGCTAGGTGCCGACCGTTAGGCGAGCATAGTGCGGCGATACCATTAGCAGATCCGTTCGGATTGAAGGGGTAGCGATTAGTTACCTGGTTGCAGTCGTCGACGTACCGGATTGGGGCCAAACAATCGGCTTCGACGCGCTCAAGAATTTCGCGGTCAGGGAAAAAAGCGCGCCCCTCACCATGTTGGAGCCAAATGCCAAGTGTCGAGCCTTCCATGCCTTGCAGCATGATCGCTGGGCTCTCGTCGATGCGAACACTAACGAAGCGCGATTCGAAACGACCTGAGGCGTTACGGATAAAGCGTGGCTGGATATCATCGGCAATACCTGCCCACGGCACCCATCCGAGCAAGGCATGGAGCTGGCAGCCGTTGCAGACTCCGAGGCTAAATGTGTCTCTACGCTCATAGAATGACTGAAATTGCTGATAGACACGCGAATGGAAGCGAATCACGCCGGCCCATCCTTTGGCTGAATCCAGCACATCGGCGTAACTGAAGCCACCCACGAATACGACGCCTCTAAATTTCTCCAATTTGACCCTTTCTTGCAGCAGGTCGGACATCGCCACATCCCAGGGCTCAAAGCCGGCCGCGTAAAAGGCCGAAGCCATCTCTCGGTCCCCATTGCTACCTTCCTCGCGGATGATGGCTACTGGGACCTTGTCCGCTGCCGCAAGGATTGCGGGCGCAGTGGGATTGGCAGCGTACGTCAACTGGAATGGTGGGGCGCCTCGCAATTTCAGCCCAGTTTCTTCCTGACTGACGTACTCAGGATTGGCTTGTAAGCGGTCGATTTGGAAGCTGGTAGCTTCCCAGACGTCGCGCAAATCTCGCATGTCAGCGTCAAGGACCTCATTGTCACCTTGGTGTATGCGAACTTCCGGTTCGGCAATTGAGCTGGCGATCATTACACATGGAATTTCGGCTTTGTGGAATGCAAACTGAACTTCCTCTGCAATAGCGTCTGAGACTTCGATTACTAGCCCGAGTTCCTCACAGAAGAGAAAGTCCACAGGGTCGACGTCAGCGGGAAGCGAAACTTCAATACCGCAATTGCCCGCGAACGCCATCTCAAGAAGTGTTGTCACTAAGCCACCGTCACTGCGGTCATGTCCGGCGCTGATCAGCCCGTCGGCAAGAAAGTGTTGTACGGTATCGAACGCCCGGGCCAGTGTTCCGGAGTCCTCGAGGTCTGGGCATTGCGCGCCGAGCTGATTAAACACTTGTGCCAGCGCAGACCCGCCGAGTCTTGTGTTTCCGTTCCCTAGATCGATGTAGAGAAGCCGGCCATTGCCAGGAAGCTTTAGGTCGGGCGTCACTGTTTTAGTGATATCGGGGCAGGGGACGTATGCTGAGATCACTAAGGCACCCGGGGCTTTCACCAACTCATCTTCGCCGTCTGGGCTAGGAGCGATCGCTGCCATCGACAAGCTATCTTTACCCCCGTCTATGGCGATGCCTAGGTCTAACAACACCTTGCTCAAGGCAACTGCCGCATCGTATAACCTAGCTCCCTCTCCAGGGAGCTTGGCGGCCCACATCCAGTTGCCCGAGCATTTCACGTCACTGAGATTGCTAGTGCGTGCCCAAACCAAGTTGGTAAGCGCCTCGCCAACACACATTCGCGCCATAGCAGCTGGATCGAGCAGGCCTTTGATCGGTTGTTCGCCAATGGCTGTAGCGGCTCCGCTGATGCCGAAATGGCTTTGTGCAACCACTGCAACGTCTGCGACTGTTAGCTGCAGTGGGCCGACACACTGCTGTTGCGCTACCAGACCTGTAACCGCGCGGTCGACCTTTGTAGTCAGGAAGCGTTTTGAACCTACCGACAACAAGCGTAAAACTCGTTCGAGCGCATTTGCTACCGAAAGGTTTACGGGGAATTCCAAGGGAGCTGATGAAGTTGAAATCCGGTCCAGGTCGAACGTCTTCCGCGGCATGTCGCCGAGCACCGCATCCAACTCCAAGTTGACCGGCTTTGAGTCATCGTGTTCATCCCACAAAACAATGCACCCGTCTCCGGTAACTTTGCCGACGAAACCCACGGGGGCCATTTCGCGGGCACAGAGATCTCGAAAGAGTGCCTCGTGTTCAGGCTTCAATAACAGTGCATCCTGCTCTTGGGACTCTGCCCCCCAAATCTCGAGTACCGATAGCGTTGCGTCGCCGACAGGGAAATCACGCACGTTGATTTGCGCACCAGCGGGTTCGACGATTTCTTTCAGCACGTTGCAGTTGCCGCCGGCGCCTTGGTCATGGATTGACACGATGGGGTTGGCGTCCCCGAGTTCTACGCAGGCACGCAGTACCCGGTTAACCTTCTGTTCCATCTCGGCGTCGCCGCGCTGTACGGCGTTAAAATCGAGTTCGGCAACGTTTTCACCCTGGACCATGCTCGACGCCGCGCCACCACCCATCCCAATCCTGTACGCGGGCCCCCCAATCTTCACGACCCACATTCCTTTTGCCGGCACATCCTTGTCGCTGTGCCGGGCGTCGATCTGTCCGATGCCACCGGAAAACATGATCGGTTTGATCCACTCACGTCGCTCACCGCTCGGCAAGCGCATACCAAACGAGCGCGTATAACCTTGGATTACTGGCTCGCCAAATTTGTTGCCGTAATCCGAAGCACCATCGGATGCCTCAATTTCAATTTGTAGAGGCGCAGCCAAGTTGTCAGGGTAGTTGAAGCTGCTGTTTTCCCATGGGAGAGGATAGTCCGGTATCTGCAGATTCCCGACGCAGTATGCGGCGGTGCCAGCGACAACTAGTGATCCACGTCCAGTGGCATGTACGTCGCGGATCCGGCCTCCAGTTCCGGTCTCGGCCCCAGGAAAAGGAGCGACTCCGGAAGGGAAGTTATGAGTTTCTGCTGTAAAAATAATGTCGTAGTCAAGTTTCTTGAGAGAAAAGGGGCTCGGTGCGCCAGGTTGTTTAGGCACAACTGTTTCTATCCGGCAGCCGCGAATTGCACTTGAGTTGTCACGGAAGGCGATGACGCTATTGTTAGGGTTGGCGTCTAGAGGCGCCTGTATCAATGCCATTAGATGGTTGGGCATTTCTTCTCCGTCGATGACGAGACGGCCTTTGAAAAACCAATGCCGGGAGTGCTCGCTGTTGGACTGAGCGATGTCAAAACATTCGACATTGGTGGGATTGCGCCTGATGCGATCACGGAAAAGTGTCGTGTAATAATCGAGATCCCAATCGTCGAAGGCGAGGCCCATTTCTGCGTCGATGCGTTCAAGTGCAGCCTGGCCTTCCTCAAGTACCGGGACTTCAAGCACCGATTCGGGTGCGATTCCAGTGGCAAAACTGTCTAGTCGTTGTGGATAGAGGCACTCAGTCATACGGTCGTGCACAAGTGACAGGAACTCGGAGAGCTGGCGCTCGTCAAGTGGAGTGTCACTGTGTACAAGATAGCGTCGTGAGCGCTCGATCCGTTCGATACTTTCGAGTCCACAAGCCTTGCAAACCGAGACGGCGTTGGTCGACCAGGCTGTTGAGAAATTAAGGCGTGGGCCAACCTCAACTAGTGTCCGTCCATCATCCACTTTAAGGAAGCTCTTGGGGCTGAATTGATCTGGCTCGAAAGTCTCGCTTAGCAGCCAGCTAAGCACACTAGTTTCCTTCGTAGTGAGATTGTCAGCAGACTTAATGTTGAAGCAGAATTCGGAGTCGATGGCCTGAATGTCAGCCGAAACTTTTTCGCGAGCCTGTTGCAGAAGGGTGTTGGCTGCGGCTGCAGAAGCACCGGGAGTGCGGAAAAAGTGAATCAACCCCATGAACGATTTCAGTGCGTTGACGCCAGAAAACTGGAGTTTTGATATTTGGCAAGGATGAACGACTCAACGTCCGGAAGATACCGCATCTGAAGGTCGCTAGCTGACCGTTTTAGCCTAATTTCGAGGAACGGGTCTCGATGTGGTTTCACGATTTCCCTTGCACGGGATGGTTCGTGCGGTCAAGGTGGAAGCATTCTCTTGTGCCTCCAGTGTACAGTGGCTGGCGTGGTCCTGCGGGGTTCTTTGACTGTTGACAAACTGGTTGCAGCACGGAAAATTTTCGCCAGCAGGTTCAGTGAGTGGTTGTCGTTGTCGCAAACCGGCATCCATGAGACAGGCTGAGGTGAGTTGATGATGTTAAAAACTATAATCGCGCTGTTCTTCCTAGTTGTCTCCGGCGGGTTTGAAGCAGACAAGGCTGCGGGCCGCAATGCTGGGGAAATCCGTTCAGGCCAGAACGCCTCCACTCCAGCAGAACAGCAGGAGGGGCCAGATACTGCAGCGTCTGCGCGCTTGGACCCCGTGCATTTCTCGAACCTCAAGTGGCGCAGTATCGGCCCGGCGATCAGAAGCGGTCGTATTTCGGACATTGCCGTAGTAGAGAGTGATCCTGACATCATCTACGTGGGTACAGCTGGAGGTGGCGCCTTTAAATCCGTGGACGGTGGGATCACCTGGGATCCAGTGTTCGAAAAGGAAGGAAGCTCTGCAATTGGTGGTATTGCCGTGGCGCAGTCAAATCCAAACGTTGTGTGGATCGCCACGGGGGAGCCAAACGGACGAAACTTGGTTAGCACATCCTGGGGTGACGGTGTCTACAAGTCGGAAGATGCGGGCAACAGCTGGACTCACATGGGGTTGCGTGGTTGCCAACAGATGGGACGTATCGCCATCCACGCGAATGATCCACAAACTGTATTTGTCAGTTGTATCGGATCGTTGTGGGACACGGCTGAGGACAATGAGAGCCGAGGTCTTTACCGAACCATAGACGGCGGTGGCACATGGCAAAAAGTGCTCTCAGCGGGTTCTCGGGCAGGCGTCGTCGAGGTGGTGATCAACCCGGACGATCCAGACTTGCTCTACGCCGGTGCGTGGCAGCGTGAGCGCCGTGATTGGAGTTGGTTGTCCACAGGTCCCGAAAGCGGCGTGTTTCGCTCGATTGACGGTGGGGGGACATGGGACCGGCTTAGCAACGGACTCCCCACTGGAGATACTGGGCGTGTTGGTCTGTCGATATGCCGAAGTCAGTCGGACACCATCTATGCCGTTACCGAGGGGGATGGTGGCGGCATTTATCGCACCAATGATCGAGGAGCGAGCTGGGAGCTTCTCAATACGGAGGTCGGATCCTCTCATTGGTATGGGCAAGTGCGTTGCGATCCTAACGATCCTGACAGGGTTTATGTCCTTTCCACCCAGTTTTACGTCTCCGAAGATGGTGGCGAGACTTTCCGTACCGACCTGTTGGGCAGGAGCGTCCATGTCGATCATCACGCACTGTGGATCGATCCCGCTGACTCAGACCATCTCGTGCTCGGCAACGATGGGGGCGTGTATTTCTCGAACGATGGTGGAACGCATTGGCGCCACGTCGGGAATTTGCCAATCATGCAGTTTTTTGAAATCGGTGTCGACATGCAGGAGCCCTTCTATCATGTCTACGGGGGCACCCAGGACGACATGTCATGGGGTGGTCCGAGTGAGACGCGTCATGATGACGGTATCGTCAACGACGATTGGTATATGACAGTGGGCGGGGACGGATTTTACGCTCGTGTCGATCCCAGTGATCCCACCATCGTCTACTCCGAATCGCAAAATGGTGGAATAGTGCGCTTTGATACCCGAACGGGGGAACGTAAGCGAATCAAGCCCGTGGATCCTGAGGTAGGGGAAGGATATCGATGGAACTGGAGTGCCCCTATTTTGATATCACAACACGATCCGACAACCGTGTTTTTCGCTGCTGAAGTGCTATTTCGGAGTCGGAACCGTGGCGATACCTGGGAGGTAATCAGCCCCGACCTGACACGAAAACTCACGTACGAAAACCAGATGAACGACTACGGGACCATCCGTGTTATTGCCGAATCCCCACATCGGCGCGGAGTTTTTGCTGTAGGGACTGACGATGGCTTAGTCCAGGTGACGCAGGACGGCGGCGAGACATGGCAGACAACGGAATCTTTCCCGGGTGTACCAGATCTAGCCTTGGTACGGCGCGTCATTTTGTCGGTGCACGATGGCGACACGATCTATGTTGCATCGTCGAACCATGAATACAACGATTTCAGTCCGTATCTCATGAAAAGCATCGATTTCGGTCGCAGCTGGATCTCGATCACTGGAAACCTTCCCAAGGATCAACATATCCGTGCATTGGCAGAGCACCCACGTAATCCGGACCTTCTGTTTGTCGGCACCGAGCGCGGTGTCTGGGTCTCTATCGATGGCGGTGGTTATTGGGTTCCGCTCAAGAACAACCTGCCCACCGTGCCGATACACGATATGGTCGTCCATCCACGCGAGAATGATTTGATAGTCGGCACTCATGGCCGCAGCATCTGGATCCTCGACGACATCAACATGCTCGATGAACTGTCAGCTACGGTCGCCACTCCTGAAGCACGTCTGTTTAGAGTCTCGCCTGCACTGCAGTTCAATTCATTCAATCGTGGCCGACAGTTCAACGGAGACAGCTATTATCGGGCGTCAAATCCACCAAAAGGGGCAATACTAGACTACTGGCTAGACCCCGCTGTGATGGTTGTTCCAGATAGCGAGCAGCCTCCTCCGGTATCGCTTGAGATTTTCGACCTGGACGGCGCACGGGTCCGATCCCTGGATTTGCCTCAGGCCGCAGAGAGTCCAGGTAGTCACCGCGTCGTCTGGGATATGCGTTATGGACCATCCTATGTACCCGCGGAGGGTGAGGGCGGAACTGTTAGAGGGCCTTGGGTGATGCCCGGAGAGTATGAAGCTCGCCTCACTGTTGGCGGGATGGTCAGCAGTCAACCAGTGGTTGTCGAACCTGACCCCTTAGTTTCCATCTCAAATGAAGATCGACTTTACTGGCACGATACCCAGGTGGCAGTAAGCCAGCTCCTTGGGACTGCTCGTTCAGCATTGACGAATGCAAAGATGCTAAATATGTTGTTGCGTTCGGCGGAGCAAGTGGTGGGCGCCAATTTGGGGGCGACTCAGAATGTACGGGACGAGGTAGAGAGCGTGCGCTCTGAGGTTGAGGTCGTAACGGAAGGTCTGACACAGATCGCAAGCCGACTTGCAAGTGCCTACTCCGGAATGCAGGCGTCAACGTCATTACCGACAGACGATCAGGTCTTGGCTGGCCAGCTGGGCTATGAGCAGTTGAAAGATCGAATTGGCACCCTGAATTGGTTGGTGGCCGAAAGGCTTCCGTTGCTCAACAAAAGCCTTGATGCTGAGGGCATTCCCTGGAGCATGGGACGACCAGTTATTATGCAAGTCACCGAGTTGCCAAGACCGCCAAGTAGACGGTGAAGCAGAAATAAGTCTCACTTGCGGATCGCACTACGGCAAATGAATCCAAGGCCTGTATGTCTCACGGCCTGTCTGGTGATACTCGCTTTCTAATGCGAATTCTCTGCGTATTAGAACGTTCCTATGGAGCTCGGTCGAAGAAGGGACCGCTCCCGTATGTTTCTAGACGAAACACTTGTCCCTCAGGAAAATAGTGGCGGACGTTGCTTGTCGAAGCCTGTTGCTTCGAGGAGGCGTTGGGCGACACTGAGGAGCTCGCCTTCCCTATAAAGATGACCTATAAGCGTGACACCAAAAGGTTCGCCGTTTGAGCCGAGGCCTGTGGGCACTGCCACTACTGGATGGCCGGTAAGGCTAGTAAGGGGGCTTGGACTTAGGTGTGGGTGCCACCAGATCCCGTGGGGAGAAAGCACAACATCTACCTCGCTTAAGGCTTGGTGCGTTTCCTCCATGAGCTTTTGCCGCATTCGGTTGGCCTGGAGGTATTGCACCGCTGGCACGAGATGATGGGTACGGAGCTCCGTGCCGTGCCGGGGTCTGACCAGTTCGACATCTAGTCCATCCTGAAGAAACTCCGTGAACCCTGCTGCCCTCTCCACGTATTCAACGAAAAAATTGAGATTGCTCGCCGGGAGTTCCACTGGATGGAGTTCGCCCCATTGATCGTTGAGGAGTTCA
>Ga0187827_10001073_pt1 | contig 41166 bp, 39 predicted proteins | sample ETNtaG_39_FD_167969 | JGI IMG/M metagenome (GOLD analysis project Ga0187827, IMG submission 167969) | Marine microbial and viral communities from oxygen minimum zone, Eastern Pacific Ocean - ETNP2014_SV_150_PacBio MetaG (Illumina Assembly) | ecosystem: Environmental > Aquatic > Marine > Hypoxic...
CATGGGAATAATCGAATAGGGGCCTGGTCATGGCAGCCAAAGACGTAAGATTCAGTATGGACGCCCGCCAGCGCATGGCGCGGGGCGTCGATATCCTAGCCGATGCGGTCAGGGTCACGCTCGGGCCTAAGGGCCGCAATGTGGTCCTCGACAAGGCTTTCGGGGCACCGCGCATCACCAAGGATGGTGTTACCGTCGCTAAGGAGATTGAGCTTTCTGACAAGTTTGAAAACATGGGCGCACAGATGGTCCGTGAGGTCGCCTCGAAGACCAGCGATATTGCCGGTGACGGCACCACGACCGCGACCGTGCTCGCCCAGGGGATCTTCCGCGAAGGCATGAAGTCGGTGGCCGCGGGCATGAACCCGATGGATCTCAAGCGCGGCGTCGACCTCGCCGTTGACGCGGTAGTCAAGCAGGTCGGAAAGCGCGCCCGCAAGGTGCAGAGCCACGAGGAAATCGCCCAGGTCGGCACCATCTCGGCCAACGGCGAGCGAGAGATAGGTGACATCATTGCCAACGCTATGGAGCGTGTTGGCAAGGAAGGCGTGATCACGATCGAAGAAGCCAAGGGCCTCGAGACAGAACTCGATGTGGTCGAAGGTATGCAGTTCGACCGAGGCTACCTATCGCCGTACTTCGTGACCAATGCGGAGAAGATGGAGGTCGAACTCGAAAATCCCTACATCCTGATCCACGAGGCGAAGCTCTCTAACCTGCAGGCCATGCTGCCCGTGCTCGAGGCTGTGATGCAGTCGTCACGCCCACTGTTGGTGATCGCCGAGGATATCGAGGGCGAGGCGCTTGCCGCTCTGGTGGTCAACAAGCTGCGTGGTGGTCTCAAGGTCGCGGCCGTTAAGGCGCCCGGCTTCGGAGATCGCCGCAAGGCGATGCTCGAGGATATAGCGGTGCTGACTGGCGGTCAGGTGATCTCGGAGGACCTCGGCATTAAGCTCGAAGGTGTCACACTCGATATGCTCGGGACCACGAAGACCGTGGTGATCACCAAGGACGACACGACGATCGTCGAGGGGGCGGGTGCCCGTAAGACCATCAACGGCCGCTGCGAGCAGATCCGCAGGCAGGTCGACGAGACTAGCTCTGACTACGACCGCGAGAAGCTTCAGGAACGCCTTGCCAAGTTGGCCGGTGGTGTTGCGGTAATCCGAGTCGGCGGTATCACCGAGACCGAGGTCAAGGAGCGCAAGGATCGCGTCGAGGACGCCTTACACTCGACCCGTGCTGCAGTTGAGGAGGGCATCGTGCCTGGTGGTGGTACAAGCTTGATCTACGCGACAAAGGTTCTCGATAAGATCGAGCCGGAGAACCACGACCAGCAGGTCGGCGTCGATATTGTGCGCCGCTCTCTCAGCCAGCCGTTACGCCAAATCGCGGAGAATGCTGGCGTTGATGGCTCGGTGGTCGCTGGCAAGGTCGCCGAGTCGAAGGATACTAAGTTTGGCTTCGATGCTCAGAATGAGGTTTACGGCGACCTGCTGAAGAAGGGCATTGTCGATCCGGCTAAGGTGGTCCGTGCCGCCTTGCAGGATGCTGCCTCGGTGGCGGGTCTGCTGATCACCACCGAAGCGATGGTTGCTGACCGCCCGGAAGAGAAGAGCGATGCACCGGCCGGTGCTCCCGATATGGGCGGCATGGGCGGCATGGGCGGCATGGGCGGCATGGGCGGCGGCATGTTCTAAGGCAGAGCTGCGTACGCTTGGAGCGGCCGTACCCTGCTGTCGGGGTGCGGCCGCTTTTCTTTTGGCTACGCGTGGGGTATATGCGGCCCATTCTCAGACAGGGCAGGAGTACGGGAAAATGGCGAAAGTCGCCTTCGTTGGTCTAGGCGTGATGGGGTATCCGATGGCGGGTCATCTTGCCAAGGCGGGCCACGACGTGGTGGTCTACAATCGCACGGCATCCAAGGCCGAGGGCTGGGTCACCGAGCATGGTGGCGCTAGCGCACCGACGCCTGCGGCAGCGGCGGCAGGGCGCGAGATCGTCTTCATGTGTGTTGGCAACGATGACGACGTGCGCAGCGTCACCTACGGCGATGACGGTATTCTCGCCGGCATAGCCTCGGGCGCTATTCTGATCGATCACACCACCGATTCCGGAGACCTCGCCCGCGAGGTCGCCGAGGCCGCAGTGGCGGAGGGTGTGGGCTTTCTGGATGCACCAGTTTCGGGCGGCCAGGCGGGGGCGGAGAACGGCGTGCTCACGGTTATGGTCGGCGGCGATGATGCGACCTTTGCGATCGCGTGGCCTATCATGGATGCCTTCAGCCGCGCTGTCACCCTGATGGGTCCGGTCGGCAGCGGTCAACTCACCAAGATGGTCAACCAGATTTGCATAGCCGGCGTGCTACAGGGCTTGGCAGAGGCGTTTAACTTTGCGACCAAGGCGGGGCTCGACGGTGAACTTGTCAAGGACGTTATTTCGAAGGGTGCGGCGGGCTCCTGGCAGATGGAGAATCGAGCCAGCACTATGGTGCGTGATGAATTTGAATTTGGATTTGCTGTCAATTGGATGCGAAAAGACTTAAAGATTGCGTTAGAAGAGGCGGGGCGCAATGGTGCCCGCCTGCCCATGACGGCGCTGGTGGACCAGTTCTACGCCCAGGTCCAGGCTCGCGATGGTGGTCGCTGGGACACCTCCAGCCTCATCCATCTCCTGGCTCATGACTGATGCGTCAGCCTCTGTTAGCCGCGCCACCGCGTCGTCGGGCAGCGGCGCGTCGCCAACGAAGTGCTCACGCTGGGCTTAGTGGCGAAGTCCGTAGACGAGGAAATTAAGTTAAGCTTCAGCCGCAACCTCTGGCATCAGTCGATTGTGATGTTTCCGGAGAACGTGAGCTGCGGCTTGTCCCAGTCGGGCAATGACTCGAAGACCATGTCTTCATTCCCTGATGCATTGGCGTATTTTGCTTCTTCCGCAGGCGATCCATTTCACCTGTTCGCCCGGGTACGCAGTCGTTAAATTAGATGATCATCTCGGGAATGCGAGTTTCGACGACCAGATAGGTGTCACGATAACGCGCTTATCAGCTTTCCTCATCTTTGGCGCGATCCCAGAGCGTGTCAAGCTCGGCAAGCGACGAATCTTCGGCCTGCTTGCCGGCTTCTGCCAGGAAGGCTTCGATGCGCCGAAAGCGACTCTCGAACTTGTTGTTGGCACCGCGCAAGGCGGCTTCTGCATCGACACCGGTGTGTCGGGCGATGTTCGCACAGACGAACAAGAGGTCGCCCACTTCCTCTACCAAGCGCTCAGGTAACGCATCGTCCTCGGCCACTTCCGCTTCTAATTCCACAAGTTCTTCGCGCAGCTTGTCGAGCACCGGGCCCAAACCTGACCAATCGAAGCCGACGCGCGCAGCGCGTTTCTGCAGCTTTACCGCTCGCGATAAGGCGGGCAGGGCGCGAGCCACCCCGGCCAGGGCGCTAATATCGCCATCGGAGGCCTTGGCAGCGCGCTCTTTGGCTTTTAGGGTTTCCCAGGAACGTGTCTGTGCCGCAGATGTGGTGATATCGGCATTGCCGAATACATGAGGATGCCTTCTCAGCATTTTTTCGATCACGGCACCGACAACTGTGGCAAAATCAAAGGCGCCGTCTTCGGCCGCCATCTGGGCGTAGAAAACAATCTGAAACAGCAGATCGCCGAGCTCGTCCGCAAGCCCTGGCATATCGTTCTCTGCAATTGCTGCGGCGACCTCGTAGGCTTCCTCGATGGTGTGGGGGGCGATGGAAGAAAAATTTTGCTCAATATCCCAAGGACATCCGCCATCCGGATCCCGTAACTTGACCATGATCGCTAAAAGCTGCTCGATCGGGCCGGGATTAGGTATTTGGGAATGTCGCATAATGTATATTATGGGAAATTATTCATCGTGGTTTGGCAAAGTACCAGCGAGCTTCGCGCACGATAAAGCCAAAGACCAGCATTAAAACGACGCAAATGGCTACGACGAATGTGGCCCATTGCAGCCCGAGAGTCTCGCCGAAGCCAATATAAACGGCAACGCGGATGGTACCCCACAGGCTTCCCGCGGTTATGAGATAGGCCAGTGTCAATCGCGCTGGGCGCTTCTGATCCCAGCCGAAAACGGTGCCGATGATCCACAACAATGGATCGCGGATTGCTCCGCCCAATAGTACGTTGAACAGCTCCGGTTCCATCTCAGGCAGCTGCAACGGCAGCACGGGCCTCGCGAAATAGCGCATGAAAGTTTGCCGTTGTCGCCTCGGCCAGGCGTTCCGTTGGGACATCCAGCAAATCGGCGATCGCCGCTGCGGTATGGGCGACATAGGCGGGTTCGTTGCGGCGGCCACGATTGGGCGCTGGCGCCAAAAATGGTGCATCGGTCTCGATCAACAGCCGGTTGAGCGGGATTTCGCGCACGATGTTGCGCAACGCCTGCGCGTTGCGAAAGGTCACGATACCCGAGATCGAGATGCTCATACCAAGCGCCAAGGCCGTCTCAGCCAGTGCCCGCCCCGAGGTGAAGCAATGGATGAGGCCAAAAAAGGCGCCCTTCCCGGCTTCGTCGCGCAAAATCTCGGCAGTGTCTTCGTCGGCGTTGCGACTATGAACGATCAGCGGCAGACCGCTCTCGCGTGCCGCTGCGATGTGGCTGCGGAAGCTAGCCCGTTGGGCTTCGCGCGGGCTGTGTTTGTAATAGTAATCGAGTCCCGTCTCGCCGATGCCGATGACCTCGGCATGTTTGATTGCCGCAACCAGTTCGGCGCTGGTGACGTCGCCCTCGTCTCCCGCATTATGGGGATGCACGCCGACGGAGCAGTACATATCGTCGTAACGTTTTGCCAACGCTAGCACTTTGGGAAAGGTGGTCATGCGGGTGCTGATGGTCTGGATCACGCCGACACCAGCCTGTCGCGCCTGCGCCACCACATTGTCGAGATCGTCTGCATAGTCCGGAAAATCGAGATGGCAATGGCTATCTACAAGCATCACTCGGCCTCGGCTTCGATGCGAGGAAACACGCCTTCTGGCTTGGGTAATGCGACACCGGCATGTAACGCATGGCCTGGGCCGAGATGGGAAAAATCTCGCGCGTCGCCCGGTACGGCGAGCTGGTCGAGCATCTTGCCGGCGGCGTCCGGCATGAATGGCTGCACCAAGATAGCCAGATGGCGGATGGTCTCGGCCAGGACATAGAGTACCGTCGCCATGCGTTTCGGATCGGTTTTGCGCAGGGTCCAGGGTGCCTGGCGATCGACATAGGAATTGGCGGCGCGAACGACGCCCCAAAGGCTTTCCAGCGCCGCGTGGAGCGCCTGGCGCTCCATTAGCGGTCGCAGCTCGGCGATCAATGAGTTGGCACTATCCAGAAACGCCGTGTCGTCGCCGCTGTAGGCTCCGGGATTAGGCACGGCGGCGTCGCAATTCTTTTGAATCATACTCAGAACACGTTGCGCCAAATTTCCGAAATCATTCGCTAAATCGCTATTTATTCTATGGATCATGGCCGCGCGCGAAAAATCGCCGTCATTGCCGAAAGGTACTTCGCGCAAGAGGAAATAACGCACTTGATCGAGACCATAGGTGGCGACGAGGTCGAAGGGCTCGACGACATTGCCGATGGTTTTGGACATTTTCTCACTCTCGACCGTCCACCAGCCGTGAGCGAAGACGCGCTTAGGTGGCATCATGCCGGCGGACATCAGGAATGCTGGCCAATAGACCGCGTGGAAGCGCAGGATGTCTTTCCCGACCACATGCAGCACCTCTGACCAAAAGGTCTTGTAGGCCTCGCCGTCAGTGTCGGGATAGCCGACGGCAGTCAGATAGTTGGTTAGCGCGTCGAGCCAGACATACATGATATGCTCGTCATCGCCCGGCACCGGTACGCCCCATTTGAAGCTAGTGCGCGAGATCGAAAGATCCTGCAGGCCGCCGCGAATGAAGCTCAGCACCTCGTTGCGTCGGCTCTCGGGCAGAATGGCATCCGGGTTGGCCTCGTAATGGGCCAGCAACGGCTCTTGCCAGCGCGACAAGCGGAAGAAATAACTCGGCTCCTCGACCCACTCCACCGGCGCGCCAGCCGGCGTAAGCTTCTCGCCGTCGGGGCCCTCGATGAGCTCTTGTTCGGCGAAATAGGCCTCGTCGCGCACCGAGTACCAGCCGTCGTACTTGTTGAGATAGATATCTCCGGCTGCGGCCAACGCCGACCAGATCGCCTGGCTGGCTGCAGCGTGGCGTGGCTCGGTGGTGCGGATGAAGTCGTCATTGGCGCAGCCGAGCACGCCCGTTAAATCACGGAAATGCTGCGACACCCGGTCGGTAAACACCTGCGGGTCTTCGCCCGCGGCAGCGGCGGACTTCTCTACCTTTTGGCCATGCTCGTCGGTGCCAGTCAGGAACATGACCTTGCGGCCGTCAAGGCGCATGAAGCGCGACAGCGCGTCGCAGGCAATCGTCGTGTAGGCGTGCCCGAGATGGGGCACGTCGTTGACATAATAGATGGGTGTTGTGACGTAATAGGCCGTCGGTCCCGGCATGCGCGAGCTCTCCTGCTGTGTAACCGGTCAGGCGCGCGCGTTGCGTTCCAGCGCGGTAAAAACGCCCAGTACGATCTGCTTGCGGTCGAGATTGACGCGGCCGGCGCGCGCCGCGAGGTCGCCGACCTTTTCCCACAGCTCCAGCCATTGATCAAGGTCGCGTGCCGCCAACAGGCGTTTGGCGGTCCGAGCCTCGCCCGGCACCAGCTCGACGAAAGCGACGCCGCGCGCGGCACTACCGACCAGGCGGGCCAGCCAACCGCTGAGCAGAGCCATGGCTTGGGCGAAGGTATCCTCGTTGCCGCGGCTCGCTAACTTGTCGCCGAAACCGTGCAGCGCTTGCGCGTCGATCCCCGGGGCGCTGGCGATCAGGCCAACAAGCTCGCGATAGAGCGCCATGCCGCCCGCTTCCGCTAGCGCCAGCGCGCGCCCCGGCGAGCCTTCGGCAAGATGCGTGAGGCCGTGGACATCGTCGGCGTCAAGACCGGGCTGCCAACCCTGCAGTAAATCGGCGACCGTCGCGTTGTTGAGTGGCGCCAGACCCAAGCGCCGGCAGCGGCTACGCAAGGTAGCGCTGACGCGGCCTGGCACGTGGCAAACGAGCAGCAGCAGCGCGCGCGGCGGCGGCTCCTCCACAAGCTTGAGAAGCGCATTGGCCGCATTGCGGTTGAGTTCGTCGGCGGCGTCGATCACGACAACGCGCCAGCCACCCTCGCCGGCGGTCAGCGACAGGAAATCACCGAGACGGCGGGCGTCCTCGACGATAATTTCTCCACGCTGCTTACCTTTGGTGTCGCGGCCGCGCTCAAGGGTAAGCAGGTCCGTGTGTCCACCCGAAGCGACACGAGAAAAGACGGGGTCTTCGGGATCCACCCACAGTCCACCGGCGCTATCATCACTGAGCAGTTCGTTCTGGGCTGCGTCGCCGGTCAGCACAAAGCGGGCGAAGCGGAAGGCGAGTGTCGCCTTGCCCACCCCTCGCGGACCGCTGATCAGCCAGGCATGAGCAAGGCAGTCGGATTCGAAGGTTGCTCGCATGGTCTTTTCGGCCGCCTCGTGGCCAAGCAGGTCCGGGTTTGCCCGAGGCGTCAGGGTGTCCCACTCAAGCATCGTGCATATATTTTTGAATTGCGGTGGCCACGGTCTCTTCGTCACCGTCGGCATGGATGACGATACACCGTTCCGGCTCGCGCGCGGCAATGTCCAGGTAGGCTTGGCGCAAAGCCTCGTGAAACGCCACATCGCGGCTTTCGTAGCGATCGTCGCCGCCTTGCCGAAGCGCCCGCGGCAGGCTCTCCACCACCGGTAGATCTAGCACCAGGGTCAGGTCGGGAACCAGGGTGCCGACGGCAAGGCGGTGCAGGCTCTCGATAACAGGACGACCAAGCCCCATGGCGAGACCCTGATAGGCCATGGTGGAATCCGTGAAGCGATCGCACAGCACCCAGGTGCCGGCGGATAAGGCGGGCGCAATCACCGTGTGCGCATGTTCGCGGCGTGCCGCGAAATGCAACAGCGCCTCGCTCATGACATCCAGACGGTCGGCATTGGCGTCGAGCAGCAGGCAGCGGATCGCTTCGGCGGCCGGCGTTCCACCCGGTTCGCGTGTGGTAAGAACGGCCTTGCCTTGCTCTTGAAGCCAATCGGAAAGGCGGCCGCATTGAGTTGACTTGCCTGTCCCCTCGCCGCCTTCGAAGGTGATGAAGCGGCCGCGGCCCGCCGCGGCCGTCGTCATGGCGCGGGTGGGCCGAAAACGATGTAATCGATGGCCGAAAACAGGCGACCAAATAGGTCGAGCTGGTCCACGTCATGGGCCGCCGCAAGAGAGATTCGCTGTGAGGTCATGTCAGGCGCCTCGATCATCAGGTGTGCGATGAGATCTCCCTCGGTGATCGGGGCCGGCACGGGAGAATCATATTCCACCCAGACGGTCAGCTTCTTGCGTGCCTCGCGGTTCAGAGTGACGACAACATCCTCCTTGATGACGAGCGGCACGAGTGGCTCCGTGCCAAGCCAAACTTCGGCCTGCTCTACCTCGTCGCCGGCCTCGAACAGGTCGTAGTTCTTGGTCTCGCGGAAGCCCCAATTGAGTACGCGCTCTGCTTCAAGCGCCCGAGCCCGCGCGCTTTTCTGGCCGTTCAGCACCAGGATCAGGCGGCGGCCGTCGCGCTTAGCCGTTGCGGTAAGGCCGAAGCCGGCCTCTTCCGTATAGCCTGTCTTCATGCCATCGGCGCCGAGATCCTTGTAGAGCAGCGGATTGCGATTGCTCTGCTCAATGTCGTTATAGGTAAAGGACTTTTCAGCGAAGAGCGAAAAATATTCTGGATACTCCTTGATGATCAGCCTCGTCAAAAAAGCCAGGTCTCGGGCTGTCATGTAATGGTCCGTATGAGGCCAACCGGTGGCATTGGTGAACTCGCTGTCCATGAGGCCGATTTCCTGGCCGCGCTCTGTCATGGCTAAAGCAAAGGCCTCTTCGCTGCCAGCCAGCGCTTCCGCGACGACGATGCAGGCATCGTTGCCCGATTGCACGATGATGCCGCGCAACAGGTCAGCGACGGTCACGTCGGTGTCGACCTCGACGAAGGTTCTGGAGCCGCCCATCTGCCAAGCTTTCTTGCTGACCGGCATGGTATCGGTGGGCATCAACGTACCCTCGGCCAGGCGTTCGAAAACCATATAGACGGTCATCAGCTTGCTCATGGAAGCCGGCGGCATGGGCACGTCGGCGTTCTTTTCGAGCAAAACGGCGCCGGAGTCGAAGTCGATAAGCAGCGCCTCGCGCGCAGTCGTGTCGAAGGCCGCCGCAGCTGTGGTCCACGCGAGCAGGGTGAAAAGATAGATGGTGCGCAGCAAACTCATCGTGGCTGATGTTCTACCACTATGCGGCGCTTGCGAATAGGTTAGTCGGTGACGATGTGGGCCTCGCTGTGACCGGCAGCAATGACCTGAGTGAGCAGGTGTTTGGCAGCATCGCGATTGTAGATTGGCCCGAGACGGACGCGGTAGAGAATACGCCCGCTGGTCTCGAGTGCTGTAATGAGGGTGGGCCCGAAAGGAGATAGCCGCTCACCCAGCTTGACAGCGTTATCTTGTTGGGTAAAGGCGCCGCCCTGGACATAAAGGCGCGAATTTTTCACGGTCTCAAACTCGGCGGCGACGGCGGACGAGATGAGGGAGAAGCTGCGTTCTGGCTCATGCGGCGCAGTGACAGGCGGCGGTGGTGCCGGTGATAGTGAGGCGGTAGCGACCTCCGTTGCGGGCCAGCCGAGAATCTGCACGCGGACCTTAGCGACACCCTGGCGACGAAACCCAAGGACTTCGGCGGCGTGGCGCGAGACATCGATGATGCGCCCGCGCACGAAGGGGCCACGGTCATTGACAACCAACTCTAGGCTGCGACCGTTTTCCAGATTGGTCACCCGCACCCGGCTCGGCATCGGCAGCGTCTTGTGCGCGGCGGTAAGCGCGTTCATGTTGTAGATTTCGCCATTCGCCGTGCGCTTGCCGTGGAAATCTGTGCCGTACCACGAGGCTAGGCCGGTCTCATCGTAACCCGGCTCGACACGCGGCACGTAGCGTACGCCATTGATCGTATAGGGTCGACCTACCTTTACCGAGCGATCAGCATCGCCGCCGCCGACCTGAGTTTCGGCCTTGGTTCCGACCTTGACCACATGGGCCGCAAGCTCTGTCCCGGAACAGCCACCGACCAGGAGGCAGCCCATGATCAGCAGACTTCCAATCAGCGACTGTCGTTGCAACGGTTTTAGCGCCATTTGCTTTTCTCCAATAGGCAAGCTAGGCAAGAATCTAGTGACCAATCATGGAATCGGCAAGTTTTCCGACCGCCAGGGCAAAATAGGTGGAGCGGTTCCATTTCAGCGTAGTGGCGAAGTTTCCGTACACCATATAGGCTTGAGTACCTTCACCATCGGGCTGCACGATCGAGGCCGGCAACTGCCGTGTCGGCAGATCACGGCCGTCCTGTCGGCGCACGCCGAGCACCTGCCAGCCGCCGATCGGTCGTTTAGTTTCGAGACCGATGAGATTCTTGTCAAACCCCGTCGGTAGGCGCACTGCCCTGCCCCAGGTCTGGTTATCTTCCCAGCCGAATTGGGTCAGATAATTGGCGATGGATGCGAAAACGTCAGGCAGTGTCTTCCAGATATCGCGACGGCCGTCGTCGTTCTCGTCCACAGCATAGGCAAGAAAGCTCGACGGCATAAACTGGCTTTGCCCCATGGCACCGGCCCAGGAGCCGCGCATCGCGTCTGGCGCGATGTGTCGTTCGTCCAAAATCTGCAAGGCGGCAAGTAATTCGCTACGGAAGAAGTTCGCGCGGCGGCCGTCATAGGCCAGTGTGGCAAGGGCTTCGATAACTCCGAACCCGCCGGTGTTGCGCCCAAAATCTGTTTCTATGCCCCATAAGGCCACGATGAAGCGTGGCTGCACTCCGTACTTGGCGGCGATGAATTTTAATAATTTTCGATGTTTAGAGAGTCGTTGCTTAGCTACTGTTTGGCGTGATGTAGGAACCACTCGCTCGAGATATTGTGCCGCCGTGAGTCGCCCTTCGGGTTGTCTGCGGTCAAGCTCGATGATGCGTGCTATCGGCCGAATTCCCGTCAATGCCGCATCGAGAATCTCGACGTCAACGCCCATCGCTATAGCCTCCGCGCGCAGGCCGACAAGCCAGGGATCAAAATTCGACGAATCCGCAGCCTGAGCAGCCGCGATCCAGAACAGCACAGCGATAATCGTTCGCGACAATCCAAGCATGGAGCGTTAGTGTTCCGCCTTGGTTACTGAAGTTCCAGTATATTACACTATTTTATGAAACTAAATTATTATTTTGCAAGCCATCTTGACCCGCAAGCCGCGTGCTTCCACCCTGCGCCCCGCTGGGAGGGACGGCATGAACATTGACGGTAAGGCGTATCGCACAATCTGGCGTGCGGAGGACGGGGTGCAGATCATTGATCAGACACGCCTGCCCCATGAACTTGTCATCGTCACCCTGCGCGATATCGACGACGTAGCGCGCGCTATTCGCGACATGCAGGTGCGCGGTGCACCCCTGATTGGCGGCACTGCCGCCTACGGCATGGCTGTCGCCGCAGCGGTTGATCCTTCCGATGGCGCGCTTGCCGAGGCGCATGAGATTCTAGTGAAGACGCGACCGACTGCCGTCAACCTCGCTTGGGCTTTACAGGAGATGAGGGATCGCCTAGCCCCGTTACCAGAAGATAGTAGGGCGGAGGTAGCTTGGCGCCATGCGGCCACGATATGTGATGATGATGTGGTAAGTTGTCGCAGCATTGGTGAGTATGGTCTCGCCGTCCTACGTGACATAGTCGCGAAAAAACCTACCGGCGAGCCGCTCAACATTCTCACCCATTGCAACGCAGGCTGGCTCGCGACCATAGATTGGGGCACGGCGACGGCACCGATCTACGCGGCCCATGAGGCGGGGCTAGATGTGCATGTTTGGGTCGACGAGACGCGGCCGCGCAATCAGGGTGCCTCGCTGACCGCTTTCGAGCTTGGCCAGCACGGCGTGCCACACACGGTGATCGTCGACAATGTTGGTGGGCACCTGATGCAGCATGGCCAGGTTGATGCGGTGATCGTTGGCAGCGACCGCACCACCGGCGGCGGCGACGTGGCGAACAAGATCGGCACATACCTAAAAGCGCTGGCCGCACGCGATAATGGCGTGCCGTTCTATGCCGCGCTGCCCTCCACGACCATCGACTGGACGCTCAGTGATGGTGTGGCCGAGATCCCCATAGAGCAACGCGACGATGAGGAGGTGGCCTGCATTCACGGTCGCGCGTCCGACGGCAGCATTTCTCGTGTTCGGGTTGTCCCCGACGGCAGCCCAGTGGCAAACTACGCCTTCGACGTGACACCTGCGCGCCTAGTCGATGGCCTGATCACCGAGCGCGGCGTTTGTGAGGCCTCATCCGTCGGCCTCGGCGTTCTGTATCCTGAGCGGGTCGCCTGATGACGAGTTGGCTCGGCACGCCCCTACCGCGCAAGGAAGACCCGGCTTTGCTGACCGGGGCTGCACGCTTTATCGACGACATGGCACCTGTGCCGGGTATCGCCCACGTCGCGCTGCTGCGTTCGCCGCACGCGCATGCGCGAATCCGTAGCATCGACACGGTCGTCGCACTCGAGATGGAGGGTGTTATCGGTATCGTTACCGGTGCCGAGCTCGCGGAAGGATTACGACCGCTCGCGAGCGCCTTGCGCGCACCCATGACTTACTATCCGATGGCGGTCGATGTAGCACGCTATGTCGGCGAGCCGGTGGCTCTCGTTGCCGCTGTAGACCGCTATCTGGCGGAAGACGCACTTGAAGCGATCCTGGTCGATTACGAGCCTCTATCCGCGGTGGTGGATCCGGCCGCTGCTGCAGGCGATGAGGCACCGAAAGTCCATGAGTCGATGGACAGCAATCTCGTCCACCAACGCCATTTTTGTTACGGTGATCCGGAAGCCGCTTTCGCGGTGGCAGACGAGACTATCTCGCTGTCATGGCATTATCCGCGGCAATCCTGCACACCGATGGAAACCTGTGGCGTTATCGCTCATTTCGAAAGCCACCCTGCCCGCTACACCCTCTGGTCCAACTTCCAGGGCCCATATATTTTGCACGGCCTGATGAGTGCAGCGCTCGGCGTTGATGGCAACCGGCTGCGCTTGATCAGCGCTCCGAGCAGCGGCGGCAGCTTTGGCAACAAGCAGGCTATGTTCCCTCAGATGGTCATGCTGGCGGCCGTCAGCCGCTTGCTGGGCGTGCCGCTGAAATGGATCGAGGATCGCCTGGAGAACCTGCAGGCTGGCTCCTGCGCTTCGGACCGGGCGGACGCGGTATCCGGCGCTTTTGCCGCTGACGGTACGCTGCTCGGCCTGCGCTACGACAACCTGATGAATGCCGGCGCCTATGTGCGTGCGCCGGAGCCTGCTTCTCTGTATCGCATGCATGCCGCATCCAACGGCTGCTATCGGGTGCGCGACATCGCGGTGGACAATCGAGTGGCCCTGACGAACCTGCCGCCGGTTGGTCTCAATCGCGGTTATGGTGGTCCGCAGTTTTATTACGGGCTCGAGCGCCTGATGGATAGCGCCGGGCGTCGCCTCGGCCTCGATCCTTTAGCCATGCGTCGCCGCAATATCATTCCGGCCGATGCCTTCCCCTACGAGGCGCCAGCCGGCGCTACCTACGACGCCGGCGACTATGAAAGCGTGCTCGATCTCGTCGCCGAGCGCGCCGACTACCCTGCCCTGCTGGCCGAGCGCGAGACAGCGCGCTCCGAAGGGCGGCTGTTCGGCATCGGCATGGCTATGGGGGTCGAACCGTCGGGCTCGAACATGGCTTATGTCACTCTCGCCCAATCGCCGGAGGAGCGTGCTAAGGCCGACGGGCGTTCTGGCGGACCGGGCTCGGCGACAGTATCCTTCGACCCCTCAGGAGTGGTTACCGTGCGCACGGTCTCGACCCCGGCGGGCCAAGGGCATGCCACGGTGGCGGCGCAAATCGTCGCCGACAGGCTCGGTCTGCATCCAGACGACATCACGGTGAACACTCAGGCCGACACCTTCACCAGCGACTGGTCTTTGGCCTCGGGCAACTATGCCAACCGCTTCTCCTCCGTTGTAGTTGATGCCATCGCGCTGGCCGCAGATCGCATCGCAGGCCGTCTGAGGCGCATCGCCGGTGACATGTTGGAGGTTGCGCCAGAGGACGTCGAGCTTGGCGACGGACGCGCGTGCATCGTTGGCGTGCCCGACCAAGGGCTACCCATTCGGCGCGTCGCCGCCCGCGCTCATTGGCACCCCCTCGGCCTGCCCGAAGGCGAACCGGCGATGCTGCGGGAAACGGCTGTCGTCTCGCCCGACGTGCTCACCTCGCCGGACGAGCAGGATCGTGTGGGCTCGGCCGTGACCTTCGGCGTTGTCTGCGATCTCGCGGCTGTCGAGATCGACCGTGCAACCGGGCGCGCGACCGTGCATTCCTACGTCTCGGTGCACGACTGCGGCACCATCCTTAACCCGTTGGTGGCGGAGGGGCAGGTCCTCGGCGGCTTCGCTCATGGTTTCGGCGCCGCCTTCCTTGAGGAGTTGGATTACGACGAGGGTGGCAATTTCCTTTCGGGTAGCTTCGCCGAGTACCTCTGCCCCACGGCACCCGATATGCCAGATATTGAGACGGCCACCGTGACTACACCCTCGCCGCGCAACGCTGTGGGCTCGAAGGGCATGGGCGACGGCTCCGCCATGCTCACCCCATCGGCAATCGCCAATGCTGTTGCCGATGCGCTCGGGCGGGAGGATATAGAGATTCCCCTCACCCTCAATCGCCTTTGGCGGCTGGCCCAAGCATGAAGCCACCGCGCTTTGCCTATGCTCGTCCCGAAACCGTCGAGGAGGCGCTTTCGTTACTTGCTGATGGTGAGGCCAGCGTGCTCGCCGGTGGTATGTCACTTGGCCCTATGCTTAACATGCGCCTCGCCTGGCCAGAGTTGGTGGTCGACATCAATCGCCTGTCGGGCTGCGATGTCATCGCCGTCGAAGGCGATACCGTGCGCACGCCCTGCCTGGTACGCCAGGCGGTGATGCTGAGGAATGGTAACGTGCCGCTGCTCTCGCTCGCCCTACCCCATGTTGGACACATGCAGACGCGCAACCGCGGAACGCTGTGCGGCTCTGTCGCCCACGCCGATCCGAGCGCCGAGGTGCCGCTTTGCCTTACTGCCCTTGACGGCGAGGTCGAGCTGACGTCGCAATGCGGCACACAAAAAGTCGCAGCCGCGGTTTTTTTCGATGGTCTGCTGACGACGGCACGTGAGCCGGACGAAATGATCACAGCACTGATATGGCCAAAGTTGCCGCCCGGAACCAGCTACGGTTTTGCCGAGATCGCGCAGCGCCGTGGCGATTTTGCCCTTGCCGCCGCAGCCGCATGGGCGTGCGTCGACGGCGCTATCGCCAGGGTCGGCTTTGCCCTTGGCGGTATCGAGGACAGACCACGCGCGTTCACACCCGATGCGTCCGGCCTACCAGCGAGCGAGGCAACGGCGCGCGAGCTAGCGGAGACGGCTGTTGGCGAGCTTGACGCCATGTCTGATCGCCAGGCTGATGCTGCCTTTCGCCGCCACCTTGGTGTGGAAATGGCGACGCGTGCGCTTTGCGACGCCTTCGCGGGAGCCGTGTCGTGAGACGTATCGGTGCCGAGGAACGGATCACGCTAACTCTCAACGTGAACGGCCGCCGCCGGGCCGGCATGGCCATGTCACGCACCCTGCTCAGCGATTTTTTGCGCCACGAGGTTGGCCTGCCCGGGACCCATGTCGGTTGCGAACACGGCGTCTGCGGTGCTTGCACGATTCTCATTGACGGTCGTGCCGAACGCACCTGTCTGACGCTCGCTGTGCAGGCGGAAGGCTGCGAACTCGTGACCATAGAAGACCACGCCGAAGATGGCGGCCTCAACGACCTGCAGCAGGCCTTTAGCGAGAACGGCGCCCTGCAATGCGGCTATTGCACGCCCGGTATTCTTGCCTCCTGCGTTCAGTTCTTAGCGGAGAATTCTGACCCTGGCGAGGCGGCGGTGCGCGATATGCTGTCGGGCCATATTTGCCGCTGCACCGGCTATGTTGGCATGGTGCGCGCCGTGCTCGAGGTGGCGGCCAAACGGCGGAGCGGCAAGTGAGCCTGGGCCAGGCGTTCGTCGAGAGTGCCACGCAGAATGCCGATGCACTGGCGCTTAGCGATGGCTCGGTGCGCCTGACCTATGGCGACTTGCAGGAGCGTGCCGCGGCCGTGGCCGGCTGCCTTGTGGCCCGAGGCTTACAACCCGGGGACCGCTTACTGACACTGCTGACCAATCGCTGGGAAACGGCAACCCTTTACTGGGCGTGTCAGATGTCGGGCGTTGTTTTCACACCGTTCAATTGGCGGGCGACGGCGGAAGAGGTCGCCATCATCTTGGCCGATAGCGAAGCTAAATTGGTGATTTGCGAGCACATCACCGCGTCTGCCGCCCCTGCCGACAGTATCAATATCGATGACGATTTTTCGGAACTCTCAGCGAGCGAGCCTTTGGCCACGCCTGTTGAGGTGGCAACTGAAGACCCATGCCTGATGCTCTACACCTCGGGTACCACGGGAGGGCCAAAGGGTGTGCCGCGTAGCCATGCGGCCGAGCTTGCCGCTGGACGTAACGCCATCACCCAGCTCGGCTACCGGCGCGGAGAAGTCCAACTCGGTGTCATGCCACTGTTCCATACCATGGGTGTCCGCCAGCTCCTGACTTGCGAGCTGCTGGGTGGTCATTGGGTGGCGATGGCGCAGTTCGACGCCGGTGCGGCGTTAGCCCATATCGTGGAAGAGCGGATCAGCGCGCTTTTTCTGGTACCGACCGTGTTTCACGACATAGTCAACCACCCCGATATTGCCAACGCCGACCTCTCCAGCGTTCGCACTATTGGTTATGCCGGCATGTCGATGAGAAGCGCCCTAACAGCACGCTGCGTCGAGGTCTTCCGACCACAACGCTTCCACAATTTCTATGGCTCTAGCGAGATCTTTACGTTCACCGTATGCGACCATGTGGCTGACAAACCGGGTTGTGCCGGCACGCCCGGTATCGGTCAGGAGATTCGCATCGTGCGCGCCGACGCTGCACCCACCGTGCATCGCGACGACACCGTACCACAGGGCCGGCTGGGGGAGATCATCGCCTCCATGGCAAGCCCTGAAGCCTTTCGTGGTTACTGGAGGCGTCCGGATGCGGACACCAAGGCGATCCGCGACGGCTGGTACTTCACCGGCGATCTTGGTTACTTCGACGAGGATGGCGAGCTTTACGTCATCGGCCGAGTCGATGACATGATCATCTCAGGCGGAGAGAATATTCACCCCGAGGAGGTGGAGGACGTTCTGACCTGCTCGCCACTCGTGCGACAGGCGGCGGTCATCGGTGTTGCAGACAAACGCTGGGGCGAACGCGTGACGGCGTTCGTCGAGCCTGCGCAAACAGACGCCTCTGCTGTGGCGCTGGATAGCTATTGCCTCGACAACGGTCTCGCGCGGTTCAAGCGTCCCCGCGACTATGTATTTGTCGCCAAGATTCCGCGCTCCGGGTCCGGGAAGCTGTTGCGACGCGAGCTGCGGGATGGCAACTATCGGGGTCTGCTTAGCTACGACACCAGGCTCTGAACCTGATGGAGGCCCTATGGAACCCGACTACGCCGCCCGCCGCGCAGCCCTGCTAGAAGATCTCGACGGCTTACGCGTCGATGTTGATGCCGAACGCCGCATCGGCACGCTGACCCTGGATCGGCCGCCGCTCAACACGGTGAGCTATCGCGGCCGGGCACAGATCCGCGCCATCATCGAGACGTTCGACGAGGATGATGATGTGGGCGTGGTTGTAATCCGCGGTGCCAACGGCGTCTTTACCTCGGGTGGTGACGTCAAGCGCTTTCCCGAGATCCCGGTCGATCGCATGTCCGATCTCGCCGACAATATCGGCGCGCCGGAGCGCTGTTCTAAGCCGGTTATCGCGGCACTGGAGAAATACGCCTTTGGCGTCGGCTTCGAGTTGTCGCTGGCCTGCGACTACCGCCTGGCGTCAAAAGAGACGCTTGTCGGTTTGCCTGAAATCACCCTGGGCCAGATGCCGGGTTCGGGTGGCAGCGTCCGCGTTGCGCGGATAGCCGGCATGACGCGCGCTAAGGACATGGTAATGCTGGGCAAGCGCATTTCGGTCGAGCAGGCCTGCGACTGGGGTCTGGTGACGGCAGTGGCTGAGGATTCTGACGCCTTGACTGCGCTCATCGATGATTATACCGGCAAGCTCAATGCCATGGCGCCGGTGGCACTGCGCTCGCTCAAGCGCGTCCTCAACGCGGCCTATGACAGCAGCCTCAAGGTGGCGCTGGAGATCGAGGGCCATGCCTACGAGAAACTGCGGCGCACCGAGGACTATGCAGAAGGGCTCGCCGCTTTTAGCGAGAAGCGCAAGCCCAGCTACAAGGGACGTTGAGGATATTCAACTCGGCACCGACGGTTTTACGCACATTCACCTGAGTTGTAGTTTGCCTGAAGCAAACAAAGTTTTCGCCAAGCACCACAGGTTCAGCTCGAAAACGTCGATAATTCCGAGCAAGCGGTGGTTAGGATCTGCACTTCTTCTCGGATGGTTTGGCTACCCTTTGTGAGGCATCTATTTTTCCAAGCTTAATATTAAAGTCATTCTCATGAAATTGTTCTTATTTTACTATCTTATAAGGTATATCCGAAATAGACATCACATGTTGGTCGTGCCTAAATTCTAATATTATGAGGCTATCTTGCGTGCACGCGCTTCGCCTATCCGCTTTCCTGACGTCGAGCAAACATCCCAACCCCCTTCATAGACAGAACACGGTCACCATCCTGATTGAACATTTCATAAGTGGTGCGCAAGATCCCGCGGTCAGGTTTGCTGCGCGAGGGAATCACGGCGTGAATAATACCGCGGGCCAAAAGTGTGTCGCCCGGTCTGACCGGTTTCAGCCAACGCACTTCGTCTACACCCGGTGAGCCCAAACTTGCCGCCTGGCAAAGCAGACCATCGACCAGAAGCCGCATGAAAAGCGACACCGTATGCCAGCCGCTTGCAATAAGGCCTCCGTACATGGATTGCTCTGCCGCTGCCTCGTCCACATGGAACGGCTGCGGGTCGTATTGGGTCGCAAAATCGAGAATCTCATCACGAGTTATGGTCGTACTTCCCAATTCGACAACCTGGCCCACCTGGAAATCCTCAAGATACAATTGGGAAAGGTCGGCATCCATTGCAGCCTCCGGTCAATTACGATTCGGCCGAACCCTACGGCAAAGCGGCAGGTATTTGCTATCCGAAACACGATGCCACGGTCGATGACGTGTCTTTCCCTATCCGTTATTAAGACAGCACACAACGAGTCGGGATGAAACGATGGCGAGCACGGTAGAAACTCGGAAGCACGGGGGCTCATTGATTGATGCACACGGTATCACGCTGCGGTTTGGTGACCGCTTGATCCTCGATAATGTTGACATCACCGTGAATCGCAATGAGATCACCACCCTCATCGGATTGAACGGCTCGGGAAAGACCAGCCTTGTTCGCGTGCTTTTAGGACTGACCGATTGCCAAGCAGGCAAGATATGGCACAGGCCGGACCTGCGTATTGGCTATGCGCCGCAAAGCGTAGCCATCGACCCGACTCTACCATTGACAGTCTCTCGGTTTCTTAGCCTCGGCCAGCCGATATCGGGCGTCGATCTCGATGAACTATTGGATGAAGTTGGTGCTAAAGCGGTCAAGCATGATCAGATGGCGGTGTTGTCCGGCGGCGAGATAAGCCGGGTCCTGTTGGCCAGGGCATTGGTTGGCGATCCGGAGTTGCTCGCTCTTGATGAGCCTACGTCTGGCGTGGACGTAGCCAGCCAAGCGGCCCTTTATGACCTGATCGCGCGAATTCGAGATCGCAGAGGTTGCGGTGTCTTGTTGGTGTCCCACGATCTGCACCTGGTAATGGCTGCTACGCAAACTGTGGTCTGCCTGAACCGGCATGTGTGCTGTACCGGTCACCCGGAGGCCGTAGTAAACGACCCTGCCTTCCAGAATCTATTTGGGGTCCAGATATCGAGCGCCATTGCCCTCTACCGACATCACCATGACCACAGGCACGACGATGCAGGGCGAATCGTTTCTCTCTCATCATCAACGGAACCTCCCGCCCGATGATAGAGGACTTCTTTGGCCGGGCGATTGTAGCCGGTTTGGGTCTCGCCATGTTTACCGGCCCGCTTGGCTGCTTCCTGATTTGGCGCCGCATGGCCTACTTCGGCGCTGCTGTATCGCACTCCGCTCTGCTCGGCGTGGCGTTAGGCCTGTTCATTGGGGTCGATCCTATGATCGGCGCGGGTACCACTTGCCTCGCCATGGCTGTTCTTCTGGCCGCACTGGACCGACGCCAATTGCTCCCGACGGATACACTGATGGGTGTCGTGGCTCATGCCGCGCTTGCGATCGGCCTGGTCGTCCTTGCATCACTTCATGCCGTTCGCGTTGATCTTATGGCTTATCTGTTCGGCGATATTCTCGCCGTTGGTGCCGCCGATATTGCCGCCATATTTGTGACACTCGCGGTCGCCGGAATATATTTGTACTGGGGTTGGCGCCCGCTGTTGTCGGCCACAGTGCACAGGGACTTGGCGACAGTAGAAGGTGCACCAGTCGATGCATCGCAATTTTCGTTAATGGTCATGGTTGCACTGGTGGTAGCGATCGGCATGAAAGTCGTTGGTATTCTATTGATCGTGTCAATGCTCATATTGCCTGCAGCGGCGGCGAGGCGGTTAGTGTCGTCGCCGGAGCAGATGGTCGCTCTGGCCACTATCATCGGCGTCGTTTCGGTTCTGGGCGGCTTGTATGCTTCCGCGTCCTTTGATAGTCCGGCCGGACCATCGATTGTCGTTGTCGCAGCAGCGATATTCGCGGTTATGTGTATTCTTCCACGACGCGATAGCGCTTGACGGCTGACTTACGGCGCTTCTGACAAACACGCTACGAGCGCAACCGCGTTCGCCCGCATCATCGCTAAATAGCCCTCGGGACCCTCTTGTCGAGCAATGCCGAGAGGATCGAGCTGACCGCTCCGCAGGCCCCAGTCACGGGTAAGTTGGGTCGCGATTGGTGATACTACCCCGATTTCTCCGAAGAGGCAGGGCGCATCGACACGATCCAGTTGATGCGTGAGCTTTTGCAGGTATTGAATGCCCGGACGCCTCACCGGTCCGAGGGTAACAGCGCTTACGGCGCGCAATCCAAAAGCATGCTCAAGATATTGATAGGCGTCATGTAACACCACGAATGGAATATTCCGCACCGGTGCTAGCGTGGTGCTCAGGTCAATCTCAAGCTCCCATAATTGCACATGCAACTTATCACGATTCTTATGGTAAACATCTATGTGTTCGGGATCTACTTCGGCAAGTGTGTTGACCATCGCTGTAACTATCGCGCGGGCATTCGCAGGCGAAAGCCAGATATGCGGATCGGTGATGTTCGAAGATTGGCTGAGTTCAGAGTGCGCCTCAACATGCCAGATTTCATGAGCGCGGGCGGGCAATTTGACAATGCCGTCAGCCTCCAACAGCGACACGATAGCTGCCGATCTCGCCAGTGATTCCAAGGGTCGAACAAGAAATCTCTCCAGTTCCGGTCCAACCCAAAAAACGATGTCGGCGGCAGCGAGCGCCGACGCATCGGAGGGTTTGAGCTGGTTGTCATGGGGCGAGCCTGCTCCGCGCAACAGAAGTGTTGGCTCGGTGACGCCTTGGGTCACGCCAGTCGCCAAGGCTTGCACTGGGGCTATGCTCGTCACAACATGTGGTGCATCCGCCGCAGTTCCGTTGGCACTCAGAAACGCCAAAAGCACTAGATTACGAGGCCAAGCCATACACGCGCGCGCCCAAGTCATTCGCGGCTCGCCCGCTCTCCACATAGCAACCGCCTAATCAGGCTGCGGCCGCCTGAGGCCCTACGATAAATATTGTATGGGAGCGACGTCCAGCCCACACGTGTGCGCAGCCCGATCGGATCTTAGTTCTCTGCATCACCCTCTTGGGCCATGGCTGCTATGGAGCAAATACCAATCATCGCTGCAACCGCCGCCACCCGCCCGACCCACAGCAGGGGACGGGCGAGCGCAAGGCAGTGCGGCAATGCCGCAATCGTCATGTCGTCGCGCCTTATCCTGACTTAGTCGAGGTAGCCGTAATCACCCCATACCTTATAGTTCTTGCGGAACTCGCTGAGCGACTCCCAGACCCGGGCAAAGTCAGCATTTGCCGCCGCTTCTTCCGCGACAACTTCCTGCCAGGCTTTCTCAAGCGCTGCTAGGATCTCGGGCGACCAGCGATGTAGCGTGACGCCTTTGTTCTGCAATTCCTGCAAAGCGCCGAATTGGATGGCCTCACCCTGCGCCAGCCCGCGAAGCATGCTCTCTTTACACGCCGCTTTGACAATCTCTTGCTGGGTTGTGTTGAGAGCGTTCCATCGATCCATGTTGATGATGAGTTCGCCCATGCTGATCGGTTGGTGCCACCCTGGAAAATAGTAATGCTTGGCAACCTGGTAGAAGCCTAGCTCAAGGTCGATCGCCGGCATGGAGAACTCTGTGGCATCGATGGTGCCAAGCTCTAGGGCCGGAAAAATATCACCACCAGCGATGAGTTGAGTGGAAACACCAAGCTTTTCCATCACCTTTGCGCCAAGACCGAAGAAACGCATCTTCAGGTCCTTTAGGTCCTCAAGCGTCTCGATCGGCTCGCGAAACCAGCCGGATCCTTCTGGCGAGATCAGGTTACATTGCAGGGGGTGAATATTGTGGGGCGCATACAACTCCTGCAGCAGCTCCTCGCCACCGCCATAGTACAGCCAGGCGATCGCCTCACCCGCCCTAGGACCGAATGGTACAGCCGTAAAGAATTGCAGTGCAGGTACCTTGCCGGCCCAATAGCCGGCCGCTGACCAGCCTGCATCGACGGAGCCTGCGGAAACCGCATCGAAGATCTCCAAGGCCGGGACCAAGGCGCTAGGCTCGAAGAACTTGACCTCCATGGTGCCGCCGGAAAGCTCGCCGATACGCTTTTCAATCAACTGCCCCTGGTCGCCAAGCTGTACCAGCTCACTCGCAAAAGCGCTGGCCATTTTCCAACGAACCTTATCTGCAGCCGGTGCTTCAGCGGCTTGTTCGGTGCTGGGTGCCAAGGTGAGGCTTTCGCCACCATCATCCAAAAAGAACTTTCCCAATGCCAAACCGATGACAAGCATCACGATGGCGACGATTACTGTATTGCGTTTCATGTCGTAGCTCCTCCCCTGTGAGGCACCGGTTCAGCTGCTCCGGGTCACTCTGGTGCCGTTAGCAGCTTTGTGCTCCGTGTGCTTAGTATTCATGCCTTTTCCACCGGCAAGGTCAAGGCTGCTGAGGCATAAACCTCAGGTGTTGCAGCCTGGTCCCGGGTCGACGATACCCAAGCGTTCGATAACCTCGAGCGCCCCCTCACCCGTGCCTCTGCCAATCACCATTGGCAACTTTGCCTGACGGCTCTGGCCATCGAAGCCGATGCGACCCGTGGCCCCCTCGAATACGGTATCTGGTAGGGCCCTCAGCGCCGCTTCTCCACTGGCTTCTCCGGCGGACCGCCATGCCGAAGCAAGCGCCATAATGGTGGTATAATGGGTGAAGGCATAATAGGTGATTGGCATAGAGTCTCCGGCGTGGCTATCCAGCTGTGAAGCTAACGCGGGCACGCCATTGGCTGTGTCGCTAGCAACAAAACTCGATGCGGTTACCACTTTTTTTGCCAAATCGGCGCCAAGATCTTGCGCGTGCATCTCGTTGAAACCTAGCCATCCGAGATCGATCCGATCAAGCAACCCTATGGCGTGGGCTTGCCGTACGAACTCGCTACCATTTCGCCGCGGGACACAAAGCAATACCACATCGGCCTCCGTCGCTGCGATCCAGCGCGCAACAGGCTCGAAATTAGTCTCTCCGATTCTGGTAAGCGCCTCACCCAGCACTTTTCCGCCGTGGTGGTAGAGGACGCGCAAGACCGTTCGTCTGAACATGCTCCTTTGCCAGCTTGTGCCGCTACCGACGAGGAAATAGGAGCGGCCGCGTCCGCCATCGAGATATTGTAGTAGCGGAAAAGAGTCCTGGTAGGGCGTCGGGGCTAGGGTGAATGCGCCTAGCGTACAAAACCCACCTTCATTGTTGCTCGCAGTCAACAAAGGAACTCGGCTTGAGGCTAAGGCGCGTGCTGCGGTCTTGCGGCCGGCGGCGACAAAGGGCCCGATAACCGCCTGTGCCTTTTCGTCGCGCACGAGTTCGGCACAACGGTTCGCAAGGTTTCGCAGCGTCCCTTCGGAATCGCGAAATGCGAGACGCAGAGGTCGCCCCAGTACGCCGTCCTTCTCGTTCAGTTCGGCCACCGCTGCGGTCACGCCCAACCGTATTTGCGCGACATGATCGTTGAGGCCGCCGCTTGTGGGTAGTAGGACACCGATCGTTACAGGCGGAGCCGTTAAGGCACCACGCAATGGCAGCAAACAGGTGGCAGCAGCGGCGCCAACGCCACACACCACGCTCCGACGGGACAGTATGTTGCTGATCAGTCGCATGCCCTTACCCCTCCCACGAATCGTCTGACTATCGGCCTAGTCGAAAACAATACTCAATGGATGTTCGGGGGCGGGCGGTAAAGTGCCTTTGTTGATCGCTCGGCGCCCGTCGAAAACCACGTAGCTATGGCTCCCGTAATGTGGCAACGGTCGAATTATGGCCTCCAGCGCAGCACGATCATTCGCCGCGATGACCAGCACGGCTTGGCCGTTGGTAAGCTGTGTTGCCCATGCCCTAGCCGTTCCCTCAACTGACGCGAAGTCGGGAATTGATATGCCGTTACCGACGAGTATCTCTTCGATCGTACCATCCAAGCCAATCAGCACAATACCCTGCCCGTCGAGTAACGAAGTCAGAGCCGTCTCCGGTCGGATTTTGGCTTTGCGGCCCAGGAGATGTGCCGCCATTACTTCGGCCACTGCGGCCAGCTCGGTGTCATCGCCGGCGACGACGACGGCTGCGCCGCCATCCAGTGTGACATCGCGAAATATTGCTGGCGCCTCTCCCGTTGCCAAACGCCTGAGGACATGATGATCGGGGTCGATGGCCACCGCTATGGGACGCGACGACAAGTCCCACGCATAGTCCCCGGTCGTTGTCGACAGTTCGGCAAAACGCACGACGGTGCCTTCCGCCGTCTTAACGACAACGGGCACCGTGAGATCCCATGGGCGACCGTCCTGCCGCAATCGCAACGCCAGGCGCCACCCCGATGGGCCTTCCTCAACGGCAACATTCTGCAACGTCAAATCAGGTGTACCGGCCCGTGTTATCCATTGCTCGAAAAAGCGCCCGAGCTCACGCGATGACGCGCTTTCAAACACTCTTCGAAGGTCCGACCACCCTGCGACATTTCCGCGCCATCGTTTCCAGAGGTCTTTCAAGCCATTGTCAAAAGCGGCATCACCAATTTTTCGACGCAGCATGTGGAAGACCATCGCGACTTTATCGTAGCCCACCACTTGGGCAGCATCGTGATGGCGCTGGACGAAGGCGGACAGGGCCGTGTCGTCATAATCGCGGAGAGCGCTTATATCCCGCAGCCATGCTAGACGCATGTTATGGGCCGCTGTCTCACCTGTTTCCTCGGCGAGGCCATAATCGGCGAGATATGTGGTCAGGCCCTCGGACCAATTGCCGGTTGCGTAATCTGCACGAACGCCATTGCCCCACCAGTTATGAAGCACCTCATGTGCCAGCGAGCGCCCCTGCATGAACGGCAACGGCAAAATGCGTTCGCTCACATAAGTTGCGCCCGAAAATCCTAGGCCAACCGGGAAAGGCGCAGAGACGACCCAGAAATGGGAATGGGGATAGTCACCGATGTCCGCCTCGAAGCGGTCGATGTAAGAGACCACGCGATCGAGATACCGCTGGCCGAGCGACGACATTTCTGACGGAAAATAGGTTCGCAGGCGCTTGCCCGTGTGCCAGCGCTCCGTCACCTCGTAAGGCCCGACGAAAATCAGAGGCGGTATCTCGCCAACGAACGTTGCCCGATATCCGGCAGCGGTAAACGGCTCTGAATCGAGGTGAGCCGTCGCGACTGCGACCTGACCGAGGGGAACCGTGAGGGTCAGCCTGTATCTATAATCTACGCCGTTGTGCCCCAACGTTGGCCACCACGCCTGTGGCGGAAGATAACTGCCGTCGGGTGAGGCCAAGGCTGCGTCCGGCATGGCATCAAAGGAATGAGAGTCGGCAAGCGGAATTTGTTTGGTGAATGTTATAGCACCGTGGGAAGCCATCCCTTCGAGACGGCCGGTCGTCGGATCGAAAGTAACCTGGAGCTCAACGATTTCCCCTGCGGTGATGGGTCCGGCACAGAAAAGGGATATTAGGGCGCCTACTATGCGTCTCCCCCAAGTGATGCTCATATTTAGAAGTGCATCGGAAACTTAGCCACCAGATGCAAGCCTTCGCCATCCCGCATCAGAACTAGCGGCAGCCATGTGCCGGGCGCTTGGCGTCGCACGATCCGTATCAGGTCACCGGGATCGCTAAGCGCGAAACCCGCCGCCTCGGTGATGATATCGGTTTCTTTGATTCCGGCTTCGGCGGCGACACTGTCGGGAACCACATGGCGGACGACAACACCGTCGTCGGCCCTATCGATCAAAATGCCCAGCCGCGGTCCCGGCGATGATCCGACTTCTTGCACGGTGGTGACGAACACAAGGTCAGCCAAGCCTGTCGGCAGATTGGCACAGGACTCCGTCGTCGTCACAGCGATTCCGATGTCGTCCACACCGAGATCGCGGAGTTGATGCGCGATGCCGTGGCCACCTTCCGCGTGGCCGCGTCCCACGATACCGACCACAAGCGGCGCCTCAGTCCTTGCTAACGCAACCTCGGCGAGTGCCTCGGCCATGGCCCGATCCCAGGTCAGTTGTGCCTCGACAAAGCGCTGAAATTCGGGGTCGTCGACCAAGGCCATGCGTTCAGCGTCGCTTGTCGGCGCCATGGCACTGTCCTCGTGCCCGCCTGCTGCCATTCGTTCCTTTACGACAAAGACATCGGCCAGCATGTCGCTATAAGCGCTAGGTGCAGTCGCCGGATCACCGACACCGACACGCTCCTCGTCAGGGATCGCAGCCCAGCCTTCGTCTCTCACTTTGGCCACGAGACTGCGCGGAATATTGATCGCGATCAGGGGCACTTGATTCATACGAGAAAATTCGAAAATTGGCATATAAAGGTTTGAATTATATCCCCAAACGCGATCCCAATTGACGCTCTCCAGGAAGGCCTTGACGGAAAGCTCTCCGGCCATCCACCGATCCAAAACCGGTTGCGCTGCACGCGGCAACATTTCCAGGCCAATGCGCAAATCTGGGCGGCGACCATGTAGTGCTGCCAGTACCTGGAGCTGCCAGCGATGATCGTCGGCATTTCCATGGGATTCGCCGAGTAAAACGACCTGCCGCTCCGCCAATCTAGAGATCGCGTTATCCGCAGAAAGCCGTTTGCCTTGTTGGGACGGCACTAGCCAAGTTCCTACCGGCGCACATGATGCGGCGACAGCCCCGCACGACGGGGTCAGCATCGTTACGATCGCCACCGCCACGAAGCGGACCAACCCATTTGTCATTCGCTACTCCTAGCGTTAGTGCCGGTTGATTATTTGGCATGTCGCGCTTGCGTCCGCCAGCTCTATTGATCGCCCATGGTGGTAGCTGGTATGGATCGGATCCGTCCCTCGGTCGATAAACGGGGATAATCATGGACGATGCCTTTGCCATTCGCACGGCCTCGGCCGACGACGACCACTTTGTCGAACATGACGGCGCGCGTTTCGCGGGCCGTCATCTGCTCATCGATTTTTGGCAGGCGCGGCATCTCAAGGATACAGAGTGCGTCGAAAGGGCTTTGTGCGATGCATCGGCGGCCGCTGGCGCGACGGTCTTGCGCCTGGACTTGCATCGTTTCGAGTCGAGCGGTGGCGTCACGGGCGTGGCTATCCTGGCGGAAAGCCATATCAGCATCCATACTTGGCCGGAGCGCGGTTATGCCGCCATCGACATCTTCATGTGCGGTGATACGCGCCCTTACGAAGCCCTCCCCGTCCTGACAGCTGCCTTCGAGCCGCAACGCCAGGAAATCACCGAACATTGGCGCGGCATTCCGGCATAGCTCAGTCGCCCACGATGACTGACAAGTCCTTGCCCATGGCATTGGACGTTCCGCCGAGTTTTCACACAATGCCGCGTGATTGAAGCTCTGCTATTGCCCTGTCGTCGAGCCCCAGCATGCGCCCGAACACCTCGGTAAGATGCTCGCCTAACGGCGGCCCCAGATTGTCGATATGGCCGGGCGTTTCGGATAGTCGTGGCACCACTCCCGGCACCGCCAGAGCTCCTATGCGTGGGTCTTCGATGGATTGAATATTGCCCCGTGCGCGGTACTGCGGGTCTTTGAATATCTCATCGATCGAATAGACCGGACCGCAAGGTACGGCGCCCTTCTCACAAAGCGTCAAAATCTCGTCCGCATCCTTGGACCCGACCCAGTCGGAGACAAGGCCGTCCAACGTATCGCGCGCTTCTTCGCGTGCGGCGATGGTGGCAAAGCGATCCGCCGCGGCGAGCTCGGGCTGTCCCATTACCTCGGCTAGGCGCCCGAAAATGCGATCGTTGGTGCAGGCGATCGCCAGCCAGCGGCCATCGCGCGCCTGGTAATGGCTGTGGGGAACAACATTGACCGTCGCCGGTCCCATGCGCTCGCGTACAAACCCGAAACGGTCGTATGCTGGCGCCAGCTCATCCAGGATGCGAAAGATCGATTCGTAGAGCCCGATATCTACGACTTGCCCTTTGCTAGAGGTCTCCCGCGCCCGCAAGGCGACCATTACGCCGAAAGCACCGAACAAGCCCGACATGTAATCGGCTAAGGTTGCCGAGCCCGGTGTCACTGGCGCCCGATCCGAATAGCCGGCAAGGTAGGAAAGACCACCGAAAGCATTACCGATGCGTCCGAAGCTCGGTCGTTCGGCGTTGGGCCCTGTCTGCCCGTAGCCAGTCACTCTGAGCATGATCAGGCCCGGATTGATCTCGGCCAAAGTCTGGTAGCCGATACCCCAGCGCTCGAGGGTGCCGGTACGGAAGTTCTCACACACCACATCGGCTTCGGCGGCGAGCTGCTTGAACAGGCGCACACCATCCAGGGTACGAAGATCTAGAGTGACCGATTTCTTGTTGCGTCCCTCGCTGAGCCAAATCAGGGAATCACCCGCCTCGGTCATACTGCCCAGGCGGCGTACCGGATCGCCGTTCTTCGGCATTTCGATTTTGATGACCTCGGCGCCGAATTCGGCCAGCAACGTGGCGCAAAATGGCGCAGCAATGAAAGTCGCGATATCGAGGACCCGAATGCCGGCAAGAGGCTTCGCCAGGGTCTGGTCAGCCGTCACGTGTGATCTCCCGCCGATAGCGATTACGTGGAGATCAGAGTGTGCCCTAAGTTACGATGATCGGGAAGTCTCCGAGATTCTGACTAGCGCCATAACATCGATGCTGAGATCACGCTCAGCAGCCCAAGTACCAAAAACATTTCAAACATACTGCGATCCTCTTGATGGCTATTTATGTGGCCAGAGAAGCGTTGTCGGCACTGTGATGGTGGTTACATCTTGATCGGAATGCCATGCCTTCAGGTATTCAACGTGCCAACCTTGCCATGGCCGCCAAACCCGGCGGCGCCACTTCGCGGACGAGAGGATCCGCATTGTCCTAGAGGGTCTGCGCGGCGACGACAGCATTGGCGCACTGTGCCTGCGTGAAGGCATCGCCGAGAGCCTATCGCCGAGGCGTCGGCCGTGCGTTGCCACCAACAACTGGCACAACATGGGATCTACGACCACGCTGTAATGTGATGGTGTGCTAGCTCGTTCGTCCGGGCCAGTGTAAGCATTGGTAGGCTGGGATGGATTGGAAATCGACCATGACAAAGAGGCTCGACAGCAAGGTCGCCCTGGTGGTGGGCGCAGGATCGGTCGGTGACGGCTGGAGCAACGGGCGCGCGACCGCCGTTTTATTTGCCCGGGAAGGCGCCAAAGTAGTGGCTGCCGATATCAATCCGGAGTCAGCCGCGCAGACCGTGGCTTTGATCAAAGGCGAAGGCGGCGTTGCCGTTGCTCACACGGTTGACGCGACCGACTCTGGCCAGGTGCGCGTCATGATTTTGGGATGCATCGAGCAATTCGGCAGGCTCGATATCCTGCATAACAATGTCGGAGGCTCGATTCCAGGCGGTCCTGTGGAGATAGCCGAAGAGGACTGGAGCGATAATCTTACCTACAATCTCACAACCGCGTTTCTGGCATGCAAGCACGCCCTGCCGATCATGGTTGAGCAAGGCGGTGGGGTAATCGTCAATGTTGCATCTGTGGCCGGCATGACCTTCGTCGACCGGCCCTTGGCATCGTACCAAGCCGCCAAAGCCGGTCTAATCCAATTCAGCCGCGCGGTGGCAGTCGAATATGCAGGCAAGCGCATTCGCTGCAATTGTGTGGTTCCCGGAATGATGGACACACCGCTGGTCCGGCACCGCTTGATCGATAAGGACGATCCCACCAAGGCCGACACCATCATGACACGGCGCCACGCCTCTGCGCCCATGGGGCACATGGGCGACGCCTGGGATGTCGCCTATGCAGCGCTATACTTGGCGTCCGACGAAGCGCGCTACGTTACAGCGACGGAGATCGTCGTGGATGGTGGCCTGACCGCACGCAGCGGATCTTGATTACGCTTCGGTGAGGTCAGGATATGTCTACCAGACGTTAGCCCTGAACCGAGAAGCCACCATCTACAGGGATCGCCGCGCCTGTCACGAAGTCCGAGGCCGGCCCCGAAAGGAATACGGCGATGCCGGCCATGTCCGCCGGCTCGCCCCAGCGACCCGCTGGCGTCCGCGCGAGGGCCCGCTCGTGCAGCCCTTCGACCTCACGCCGGCCGCGCCGTGTCAAATCAGTGTCGATCCAGCCGGGCAGCACCGCATTGACCTGGATGTTGTGCTTGGCCCAGGCTGTCGCAGTCGCCTTGGTCAGTTGCACGATTCCGCCCTTGCTGCTGGCGTAGGCCGGCGCAAAGGCGGCGCCGAAAATTGACATCATCGAGCCGATATTGATGATCTTTCCGCCACCGTTGGCGGCCATATACGGATAGACTGCCTGGGAGCAGAGGAAAGCTGAGGTCAGGTTGGTGTCAAGCACCGAGCGCCATTCGTCCAGCGACAGCTCCTGCGGTTCCTTGCGAATATTGATACCCGCGTTGTTGACCAGGATGTTGAGGCGCCCCCAGCGTGAAAGCGCCGCCTCGACCATAGCAGCAACGGCAGTCTCGTCGGTCACGTCTGCCGTGGCCGCAGCGGCATCTGAGCCGCTTTCGACCAGAGTTGCCACAGCGGCTGCATTCTTTTCATCATTGCGCCCTGCGACGAGTATCGCTGCACCGGCGTTGGCCAGGCCCTGCGCCATGCCGAGGCCGATACCGCCATTGCCGCCAGTGACCAGCGCGACCTTTCCCGATAAATTGAACAGACTCACTTCCTAAACCCCTCACTCAAACGGCCAATGGCCGGCTTCGACGCACGCCTGACAGTCGTCTACGGTACGATCCTGGCGGATCACTATGAAAATAAAATTCACCTGAGGCCCCGTCACTCCTCGCCATCGCGTTGGGGCCTGTCCACGGCCTCGCGCATCATCTTGGCCATCTTGATAAGTTCGCGCTTTTGCGCCGGTGTCATTCGCTCGCCGATTTGCCGTCGCATGGTCGTAGCCTTCTCCATGCCGCTGCGCTCGGCTTTCATTGCCCAGAAATAAGCGAGTACCAGGTTCGGGCCCTCGCCTTCGCCGTTGCGATAGAGTTCGGCAAGCCGCAGCTGGGCCTCCGGGTAGCCTGCAACCGCCCCACGGACTAGCCATTTGCGCGCTAGGCGAGGGTTGCGCTCACCCATCTCGCTCTGGCCATAGTTGCGCTCGGCCATCTCTTCCTGGTCGTATAAGCGGGAAAGGCGATAGGCAGCGGCGCCCAAACCCGCTTCCGCCGCGACCTCGTAAAGCGCTTTGGCCTGCTCGATATCGCGGAGCACACCAGCACCGGACTCATACAAAGTCGCCAGGTAATATTGTGCTGGCGGGAAGTCTGCGTGCGCGGCCTCGTCAAACCAGTGGAAGGCCCGTCCGAGATCCCGCTTGACCCCGTCACCGTCAAGGTAAAGGCGGCCAAGGTTTACCTGCGCATGGTGATGGCCCTGCTGGGCGGCCCGCTCGTACCAGCTGGCGGCGGCGGCGGCATCGCGCGGCACGCCTTCGCCCTTTCGCAGCAAGGTCGCGACATTGTACTGCGCTGCCGCATCACCCTCCTCCGCTACGGCCAACCAAATCACCATCGCTTCGGCCAGCTCGCCTCGGTCATAGGCAGCCTCAGCCTGAGCATTGTCGGCATCGGCGGCCACCGGCGCCAACGACAAGGCCATCGCGATTACAGCCGCTGTTCGTTGAAATAACTTCATACTCCGGACTATAAGGGCTTGAAGCAGCGCGATCATCTATGACAACGTGGATATATATAGTAGTGATTTAATGAATTAAAATAAATAGATATAGTGTTATTTTCATGTCAAATATTAAAATAATAGACCATGCTGAAATCCGTGTTCTGGCCTTTGATCGCCCTCGCAAGCGTAACGCGGTCGATGCGGCGACCCGCGCGGAACTGGCAATGGCCTTTACGGCTGCAGACCAGGATCCGGCTGTCGCGGGCGTGGTCGTCACCGGGAATGGCGAGGCATTCTGCGCTGGTCAAGACTTGGCGGAAGCTCAGGCCTTTGATCCGGAAAATGCGGAATTCTGGGTGGAAGACCTGAGGTATTTCCTATCGGCCATCCGCGATCTCGACAAACCCTGTGTCGCTGCCGTGAACGGAACGGCGGCGGGCGCCGGCATGCAAGTCGCACTGCTGTGCGATATGCGCATCGGGCATCCCGGCGTGAAAATCGGACAGCCCGAAATCCGCGTCGGCCTCGCGAGCGTTATCGGGGTTCACCTTCTGAGCCTGATACTCGGCCACGCGCGCACAACTGATTTGGCGCTGAGCGGTCGCCTGCTCGATGCGGAGGAAGCACTGGCAATAGGAATGTTGACGCAGCTGGTTGATGCCGAGGCTGTTGTCGACGAAGCGATTGCGTCGGTGCGCTACCTATTGCAGAGGCCGCCCAACGCCTTCCGTCTCAGCAAACAACGTCTGCGCGAGATAACTCAAGCCGGCTTCGACGAGACATTTGCCGCTGCTGCCAGGCTACAACGCGCGGCATACGAGAGCGGTGAGCCGCAAAGGATCATGGGTGAATTTCTCGCGCGTCGTCGCTAGAGGGCATCTTGACGACAACGCCGTTCGCCGAAAGATCAATAGTGATCGAGTCGACATCCAGCCGCGCCATCGCCAAGTCCGATAAGGTGAGAAGTGCATCAACAAGCCATTGCTCTGGTGCTAGGCCTTCCGCATCGTGCTGCGACAAAGGCGCCACTTTTAAGTTGCGACTGCCTTCCGAGATATTTGCGAGCCAGACCATCGCACCGAAGACCGTGCTGCGCACGAACCCCAGCGCGTAATTCCCCTCGCCAGATCCGATGTCCTCTAACCCGAGTAAGTCACAGATGGCTTGCTCTGATAAGCCGGCTCCTGGATCAATCGGTTCGGGCATACGCTCGTCACTCGGGATGGTGAGAAACTGTCCCTGCCGTGCGAGGGCAGCCGCAGCCGTTATCGCCGCCAGGGGATCCTCGAAGCAAGGAATGCCTTCCTTGCGCAACCTGCCGGGCACCTCGCTTGCACCAAGCATCCAACCAACCAACAAAGGCGTGTCGTTTAGGGTATTTGCCTCAACCAACTCCTGGACTAGCTCGTCTGCATTGAGCATTTGCACGCCGAAGAATGCTAATGCGACATCGACCCCATCGTCCTGTACGATATTGCGAATATGAGACCCAACCGAATGCGGATCCGTGAACGCTTGCAGCGTGAAATCGACCGGATTGGCAGGTGAGCCGAAGGCTGGGAGGCTCTCGAGAATACCTGCGGTCGTAACCGGCGAAAATTCGCTCAGGCGCAATCCTTGCTCGGTAACTTTGTCTGCACAGAATACGCCGATCCCGCCCGAATTCGAGGCAATGCCGATACGGTTGCCTTTTGCCGCCGGCGTCCCGTGCCCGAAGGTCTCCATGACATCGAAGAGTTCTTGGATAGTGTTGACCTCGACAATGCCCCACTGCTCCAGCGCCGCGCGATAGACCTCGTAGTCCCCGGCCGTAGCGCCGGTGTGGGCAGACGCCGTCCTCGCGCCATCAGCACTGCGTCCGACCTTGATCAGGACGATCGGCTTGCCATGTGCCCTGGCAACGGCTGCTGCTCGGCGCAGCTTGCTGCCGTCTCGCGCACCTTCTACATAACCGGCAACCACACGGATACGCGGGTCAGCCGCCATGTAGGCAAATGCTTCAGCGAAGTCGACATCCGCTTCGTTGCCGGTGCTGACGAGGTAGCCGAGCCCCATGCCGCGGCGGCGGAACTCAGCCACGACTATGCCACCGAACAAGCCGCTTTGACTGGCAAAACCAACCGGCCCTGCCTCCATTCCGCCACTGGCCAGGGCAGAGGTAAAGTTAGAGACCGCGTGGTCATGAAAGTTTGCTATCCCCTGACAGTTGGGCCCACAAATCAGCGTCCCTTTACTCTTAGCGAGTGCCGTAAGCTCAGCTTGCAGGGCTTTGCCCTCATCGCCGGTTTCGCCGAAACCTGAGGTGTAAACCGTGATCGCCGGAACGCCTGCTGCTTGACAGTCGCGTACGGCATCGAGGCAAAGCGCGGCCGGTACAGCCAATATCGCCATGTCTGGGCAATCGGGAATGTCGCTTACGCGTGGAAAGCAGCAGTCCCCGTCGAGCTCGTCGTAACGCGGATTTACCGGGTGGATTGGGCCAGGGAACCCAAAATTTTTCAAAAATGGGATGGGGCGACCGCCAACACGTTTGGGGTTTGACGTTGCACCGACGACAGCGACCGATTGCGGCTTGAAAAGCGGCGTGAGATCCCGCCACTCGCTCATTCTGCAGCCACCGAAAAAGTTGGCTCCGACCGCAACGCCCGTTTGCGCTCTGCCACCAACGGGGGACATTTGTGAAAGTCGTAAAAGTCAACTTCGCATTCGAGGCATTGGAAGCACTCGTTCATGTCGATGGCACCGTCGTTTCGGATGGCACCAACGGGACAGCTGCCCTGACAAATATTACATGGCTTGCCACATTGTGGGCGTCGTTTCAGCCAGTTTAAGAGGCGTGCACGCCCAAGAATACTGAGTGATGCGCCGAGGGGGCAGAGAAAGCGGCAGAAGAACCGCTCCATGCTCAAGCCAACTCCCAACAGGATGCCTGCGTAAAGGATGTAGGGCCAACTGCGGTCTAGTCCGACAATGATCGTCGTCTTGAAGGGCTCAACCTCGGCTGCGAAGATCGCCGCATCTATTGACCAGAAAGACAGTCCGAAGATTACGACGACTACCACATATTTCAGTGCCCAAGCCCGCTCTTGCAGGTCCTGAGGCAGGGTAATTTGCGGGATATGTAGAATGCGGGCCGCACGCGCTAGCAGTTCCTGCATGGCACCGAACGGACAGAGCCAACCGCAGAAGACGCCGCGCCCCCAAAGCAATAGACTAATTCCGACATACACAGACAAGATGAATATAAGGGGGTCGAGTAGGATAACGCCCGGATTGAAATCTTGCAGCGTGGCCTGGGCGTAAGTGATGACGTTGATGATTGTGAGTTGAGCGTCATTCATCCAGCCGAGCCAAACTAGAACCGCCGCCAGCACGCCTATGCGCAACCCGGTAAAGAGTCGGCGCCGGCGCGACAAGGCATCCTGAAGCAGAAGGATTGCTGTAACCATTCCCAGAATGACGAGTAGAACGCCGATGTCGAAGGCGCGCGTGGCCCATACCAGCTGCCATTCGTTCAAAAGGCTTTCGCGCAACAGGCCGAAAAGCATAAAATTGGCAGTCTTGTAACCCGCCTCTTCCAGCGCGTAGTCGCTTCCTACTACATAGTTAGTTGGCAGATTATATGTCAGCGGAAAAGTAACTGTTTCGTGATCTTCCGGCGCTCCCACGGATGTCGGCTTTACGAGAATCTCCAGGGTCCATGGGGACAGGGGATTGAAGCCATCGGCGGGGTTTACACGAAACAACATGTGCTCGCGAAATCGCGGCGCGCCGTGCGCGCGTATCGCCGTTCGCCTGAGCTTGTTACTGAGCGATAGCTTGATTATCTCGTCGCCTTGGACGATGCGTATTCTGGGAAAAGTATCGGCGACGAATGGCTGCAAGTCGCTGTGGGTAGTCGCCCGAAAGGAATAGAGGCCGCGCGCCGCAATGGCCAGGAAATGCTCTCCGGGCGCAATCTGCATAAGGTGAAAATTGTACCATTGATTGCCGAAAACGTTGCGCCCGATCCCACTGGGCGTATTCAGCATAGTGTAGAACTCGATAAAGGTTTGATCTGGCGCCAACCCGTTAAGCTCCGCTGCCATTCCACCAAAAGCGGTCATGACGTTGCCTACCGTCACCGTGCGGCCGACGACCTCATCATCCGCTAACAGCTCCTGCCAGCCCTTCTCTTCGTAAGTATCCAGATCTACCGACAGGCCGAGCGGATCCACAACGGTTTCGGCGATGCCGGTTCGTATGGCGACTATGCGGGCAGATGCCAATGCAGCTGCTCGCATGAGCTTAGAGCTGATGGTTGCGCCGGATACGCCGTCGGCGGTGCCACGGCTGGTCCGAACCGATCGTGCGACGGGCCGCTCGCGCAGGCCGTCGAGGAAGGCCTGGACACGCTCTTCACGGATCATGCTCTGTCCGATAATGGGCTCGTGATGCTCGAGCAAGACAGCACCTTTGAGCTTTGCATCGAAGCCGAGCCCGAGCATCAAATCGAAAGGTTTACCGGCAAAGCCTACAGGATTTACGATATCGTGTGCCGACATCACGTATCCAGCGACCTCACCCTCGATCAATATTTCCGCAATCGGCGGCTCGCCGCTGATCTCACCGATTTCTTCCGCGCTCGGGAACGCCTCCTGCAACACAGAACTGGTGATGCGACTGATCAACGGATCATCCATCCGTGCAAACGCGGGCGTAACTGCCAATACCGCCATCAAGCATACGGCAAGCCATCGATACCAATTATGCATGGATCAGCAAAACCATCCTGGCCCGATCAAGTCGGTACGTTTCACGGGCCAAGGCCCTTCCTTTGCCAAGGATATCGCCCGCCTGACTCGGGTCGATATAGGCGCCGCGGAGAATGACTCAGGGCGGAGTTCCTGTCCAGCATGGCGACCATTCCGCCCGGGCTTGCGGACCGACATCTAGCTTCCTATATGCGTATCGCTCACGAATGCCGATGTCGGGTTTGTGGGTAGAAAACAGGGCCGCGCCGGATGGTGGGCCCATAGGGATCATGTTGCTCAATGGAGGATATGCATGCGTACGTTTGACCTTTCCCCCCTTTTTCGCACAAGCGTTGGCTTTGACCATGTGAACCGGCTCCTGGAATCGGCCCAGTCTTTTAATTCGGCGTCATCCTACCCACCTTATGATATCGAGGCATGGGACGAGAATACCTACTGTATCACTATGGCCGTCGCCGGATTTAGCGACGACGATATCGAAGTGACGGTCGAGAATAACGTGTTGCAGATCAGTGGCCATATCGCGGAGCCCAAGGACGAGAAGTGCCGCTATTTGCACCGCGGCATTGCCAGCCGGGCCTTCGAGCACCGCTTCCAGCTCGCCGACCACATCCTGGTAATCGGTGCCAAGCTCGAGAACGGCCTCTTGCACCTCGAGCTTGCACGTGAGATTCCGGAAGAGTTGAAGCCGCGGCACATCACCATCAACACAGAGAAGGCGCAAAAGACTATCACGGCCGACAAAGCCGCCTAATCCGGTTCAGGTTAAAGTCGTTGGGGCCTCTCCCATTGGGGGAGGCCCCCATCCCTTATGATTGGTAGCCCTCGATGATAACGAGGCGACCTTCGGATGCGCTTTGTCGAAGCTTGGCAAGCGGGGCATAGTCTTCCGAGTCGTACCAGCGTCGCGCGGCCTCAACGGAATCGAACTCAATAACAACGACGCGCGGAGCGAACGGCTCTCCCTCAAGCGCCGCCATGTCGCCGCCCCGCACCAGATAGCGGCCACCGAACTTCTCGATGGTCGCTGGCACCTGAACCCCGTACTTTGCGAACTGCTCAGGGTCCGTTACTTTCAATTGTGCCAGCACATATCCCGCCATTCCCTGCTCCTTCTTAAATCGTTGCATTGATTGAGGCCGCACCACCACGCGCGCGTGAAGCGCGAGGTCGGATGACATTCGGCACCTTAGGTGGCACATTCAGGCTCGCCACGCTAGGTCAATCGCCCCATCCCTGCTGACAGGACTGCCGCAATGCTCGATCTGAATGACAAGGTTCTGGTTCTGTCCGGTGCCAATGGCGGCATTCCGCGCGCCATCGCCAGGGTTTTTCGAGATTGCGGCGCAAAGCTTGCATTGAGCGATCTTGATGCGGAAGCCTTGCAGGCCTTTGCCGATGATCTCGACCCGGGCGGCGGGTGCGTCCTCGTGGACAAGGTCGACGTTTCTAAGCGCACGGATGTTGATGCCGCCATTGCCAATTGCCAGGCGACCTTCGGTGGCGCCGACTATCTGGTAACTGGGGCAGGTATCTATCTAGAAAAAGCTTTCGACGAGATGTCGCCTGAGGATTGGAGTTGCACCATTGCGGTAAATCTTGATGGCGCATTTCATTTCTGCAGCGCGGTGCAACCGATCCTGCGCGATGGCGGTGCTATCGTGAATATTGCCTCCGTCGCCGGGCATCGTGGCTCGTTGCGGCACGCCCATTACGGCGCTGCTAAGGGGGGCGTGTTGGGCCTGACCCGCTCCCTAGCCCAGGAGCTTGCGGAGCGGAATGTTCGCGTCAATGCGGTTTCGCCAGGGATTATCGATACCGTCATGGTCGAACACACCATAGCCACGCGCGGAAATGAGCTGATCTCGGCGACGCCGTTGAAGCGCTTGGGCACTGCGGCCGAAGTTGCAAGCGTTGTCCTATTCCTGTGCAGCGATATGGCAAGCTTCGTCACCGGTGAATCCATCGCCGTGAACGGTGGACTGTATATTTCCTAAGTGCTGGCATGGGGTTCTCTGGCGTCAAAGAGTACTACCAGTCCCTTGGTTTGATGCGGGGGTCTATACAGCTACGGTCAAGTGGAACTCCCATACTCATGCTAAGAAATTTTACCTCGGCGCCATTGACTTAGACAATGGCGACTACTGCGAGTGTGCCATGTTGACCAAAGTCACCGACACCACCGGGAGCCTGACTACATGAGCCCGCAAGGCAAGGCGCTTGTGGTCGGTGCTACAGGAATGATCGGCAACCGTGTTTGCGAGCGCCTTGTCGAAAATAATTGGCAAACTATTGGTATTTGTCGCATGCCACCACTGGACACAGGCACCGTCTCCTATCTTGCGGTCGACCTTCTCGATGCTGCCGACTGCCGCGCCAGATTAGGTGCTTTGCACGATGTCAGTCATGTCTTTTACGCTGCGCGTGCCGCTCATGGAGAAGGCGGCACGGAGTCGGTACCAGAGAACCTCGCCATGCTGCAAAACGTGGTCGAGGCCTTGACGGAGTCTGGCAGCCTGCGCCACGTCCACATCGTCCAGGGCGGCAAGTATTACGGCCAGCACCTTGGCCCCTACAAGAGCCCGGCCAAAGAGGACGACCCGCGCCACATGTCGCCTAACTTCTACTATGACCAGCAGGACTATTTGGAGGCCAAGGCCGGAGACTGGACTTGGTCGGCCTCGCGCCCCTCCCTGGTCTACGATTTCGTGCCTGGCAGGCCTCGCAATCTGGTCACCGTGATTGCGGTCTACGCTGTCGTCTGCCGTGCCCTCGGTCTACCCTTGAGCTTTCCTGGCTCGCTGGAAAACTATCATTGTCTAAGCGAATGTGCCGCCGTACCCCATGTTGCCAAGGCGATCGTATGGATGGCGAGCGAAGCGCGCTGCGCCAATCAGGCCTTCAACGTTACCAATGGAGACAGCTTTCGCTGGGAGCATCTGTGGCCCCGCATCGCAGACTATTTTGCCATGTCCGTCGGCCCGGTCAGCACTATGTCTCTTGCCGCAATGATGGCCGATAAGATGCCTATTTGGAACGACATCGTGGCAACTCATGGCCTGCGGCAAACGCCATATGAGGACATGGCACTATGGGCCTACGGCGACTTTGTCTTTGCACCCACCTACGACATCCTTAGCGACATGACCAAGGCACGACGCTACGGATTCCATGACTGCCTCGACAGCGAGGAAATGTTTTTCTCGATTTTCAAGCGTTACCGCGACAGCAGGCTGATCCCGTAAATCTGACATACTGGCCGCATTGCCATGTTTCAGAACTGGAAAAACTGGCTGCCTTTATCGGTCAGGCTGCGAAGCCCGCTACGGCGCCAGGTAACCGTGACTGTCGATCTTTCCATCGGCGAGACGACAGATGACGGCTATGGCGATGTCGATACCCTGAACAATGTCCTCTGGATCGGCGGCTCGGACCACGACGACTCGATCCTGGGCAGCGCCTCAGGTGCGTGGGAATGTTTTTCTCCCTTCGGCGGCGACGACACCATCAGACGCAAGTCTGCTTCTTTCTTCAATAGCGCTAACCCCACCTGGCAGAGTCGGCAAGGCAATCGAAAACATCGCCATCTCCGGCCATGCCGAGAATGTGGGCGCTGTGCCATAGTGCGTAGAACAGCAAGGTCCAGGC
>Ga0187827_10001074_pt1 | contig 41060 bp, 18 predicted proteins | sample ETNtaG_39_FD_167969 | JGI IMG/M metagenome (GOLD analysis project Ga0187827, IMG submission 167969) | Marine microbial and viral communities from oxygen minimum zone, Eastern Pacific Ocean - ETNP2014_SV_150_PacBio MetaG (Illumina Assembly) | ecosystem: Environmental > Aquatic > Marine > Hypoxic...
ATTTGATGAGTGCGGCGACTTGGAGGTTGCTGACGAGATGCCATTGCTCCCAATCCATCCACAAGGACACATCCAGCAGAAACAGCAGTGCCCCAAGAACCAGGCCGCAGATCACGCTGACCATGGGCCCCCCAACGGCCACCCGCATCTGGGCTTCGGGCGTGTTGGGCGCATGGCAGAACGCCAGCCCGCCAAGGGGCCAGAGCAAGACTTCGTTCGCGCTGCCGCCCACCTTCCTGGCGGCGAAGCAATGCCCATACTCGTGCAGGAGAATGAGAAGGAAGACGCCGATGTAGATCGGGACAAAAATCACCAGCCCGATCGGGCCCGACGTAAACAGAAACCGAATACACTCAGCAACGAAGAGGATGATCAGCAGCAGATGCAGCTTGACCGTAATGCCGAACGGCCTCCACGGCAGCTTCAGCGACCAGTCCATAAATCCATGCATGATTCACCTCTCGGCGCGCTTTTCCTGTGATCGTCCTGTTCCTGTCGGAATACGAACAGGATAGCACAGGTGCAGGCCGCATACTTTCCAAACTGCGGCTCAAACGAAAACGCCCGCCAGAGGTTATTCCGCTGACGGGCGTTATCCTGAGAGAGAGGCCTGTTAAGCATCTTCGCTGCCGCGGCTGTATCGCTTGAGCTTGCCCTTGTACCGAAGGGTCGGATCTTTCGCGAGACGGTGGATTTCGCGGCGCACGTTTTCTTTGAGTTTCAGAAACTTTACGCCGACCTGGTAATGCTGGGTGTATTTGTCAATTGTTTCACAGTTTCTGACTTCGACTCTTACTTCGAGGTCGTCTGTCAGAGCAGGAATGTGAACGACCAGCTTGAGTTTCTCGCCGATGGCGATCGGACGGCGGGTAACCATTCCCAGCCCCCCCAGGCTAAGGTTGACCATGGGTGATGGTCTTTCGAAGAGGTCCACGCTGGAAAAGAGGCTGTCACCTGTCCAGTGGACGGTGGCTTCCTTTACCTCGAAACGCTGGTGGGCGCGGCGGATGACTTTTTTCGGCCCGCCTGGAGTCAAGAGATCTCTTACCTTTTTCTGGCGGGTCTTGTCGTCATCCATCAACCGGCTGCAAACGAGCTTGGGAGCATCGTTCTGTGATTCTTCGAATAGCTTCTGGTCCTCTTCTTCCCGCTCACTTACCGGGCTTGGCGAGACAGGAGCTGAAGTATCTGTCGAGGTCGAGAATCGGGTGGTGGAAGGAAGGGCAGTTTCCTCTGAAACAGCATCCTGGGCCGCCGTATCGTTTTCTTTCACCTCATCGGTTACTTCGTATTCGATGTCGGGGTCATCAGGCACGGATTCGCCACTGGCCAGCGCGGCCTGGATACTCTTGAGCGCTTTCTGCAGGGATGGGACGAATCGTTCGTCGATTACCTTGTCTTCGATCAAGAGGTCGAGCAGACGGGTTACGCCCTCATCCTCTTCATGCTGATAGAGCGCGTCCTGCAATGTCAGCGCGTAGTTGATGTCGCTTTCATCCGCAACGTTGTTAAGTCTCAAAACCTTCGACAGAAGCAGATCCTCCTGGCGGGCCTTCATGTAGTTTTTGCCCCGGGTAACGAGCGCGGCCTGCTCACGATTCATAAAGCCGAGCCCCACGACAATCTCCTCCATGTCGGCTGCATCCCCGCTTTCCTGAAGCTCCTGCTTTCGAGCGAGGCAGACTTCTGACTGTTCGAGGGTGAGCAACTCGTTCTGCAAGGCGATCTGTGTGAAGAATTCACCTGAATCTCTAGGAGTTGGCTGTAAGTCCGTTTGTGTTGGTTGTGCGCTCATCAGAGGCTCCGTTGGTTTCCGACCCTGAAGACGGCCATCTTGGCTGAAAAGGAACTGCATCGTGCAGTTCTTTGTCTGGCTTCTTTCAATCACACGTCCGTGCCCGCTCGTGTGAAGTAAGGGCGGGGCTGTTGGAAGCAAGCTACAGGCCAAAGACTCTGTGAAGTTTAGTGTGAAGTTTTCCCGGACCGACAGGAATTGTTAAAGGTCTTTCCAACAGTGGTTTAATGGGTTCTTGCCGACAGGGCCTGACTTGACCGCAGATGAACTTGGACTGGCGTAATTTTCATTGGGTTCAGAATCTGTACTGCCCGATGAAGATTGGCTCATGTCCTCGACATTCTGCGATGCTTGCGTCCGTTGGATGATTGCCTGATCTGCGAGCTCGGCAGGCTCACCACCGCGACCGCCCCGTTCGTTTATCGAGAGCCACCAGACCATCGTGCGGAGAAGTTCTTGGCACGGGCGTCACGGCCGGATGGCCGTTGCACGATCGTGGTTGTGGCGGTCAGGCCAAGACTCCCAATCCGACTGACGATGACCGGCTGGCCATTTCGTTTTGGATCTGGGCGATGAGGGACACGGGCACAGACGGGTTCTTTAATGACCTCGAGTTTCGCATTGCGGAACTGGTCGAACGCGGATTCAACTGCATCCGCATCGAGGGAGTCGCGTGGATCGCGCAAGACGTCGAAGGGCAGTGGGTGGAACGAAGTAGGGTAGAAACATATCAAGCAGAGAAATGAGAGAACAAGAATCATGAACTACGTAACATCGAAACGGTCAAGACAGAGCTTGCGGGACACCTTGCTGTACGGAGCGCTGGCTTGGGCCGTGGTAGGCCTCGCGGCGTCGGCCGCGGGCGCGCCGGTCAGGATCGAGAAGCGGGCTGCCGATTTCGAGCACACCACCATCCGTAAAGCCTCGATCAACAAGGTGCGAAAGGACGGCTACCTGACCGGCAGCGGCGAAGCAACCTACCGACTGGCCGTGCCGCAGACGGGCTGGTACGAGCTCTATGTGGCGGCGGCCGGGTGGGCTACCGACCTGTTCCTGGACGGCGAGTTCCTGATCCATACCGCGTTCGCCAGCGGCGTGTGGGAGACCGGCGACAGGATCCTGAACAACGGCGTCTGGAAGGCCGATCCGAAGGGCGCCCAGAAGACACTGAATCTGTTCCTGACCCAAGGGAAGCACACGCTCAAGTTCAGCCGTCCGTGGCATCCCGGCCTGCCGTGGATGCGCGGGTTCTATCTCCAACAGGCCGTGAATCTGTCCGGGCGGGCCCGGTTGACGCCGGAGAAGGACTACCTGGTTTTCCGCCGTGGCGAGGCGTTCACTGCGAGCTTGCTGGTTGGCCGTTCAGAGCAGGCTGAAACCGTCGTTCTCCGCATTGCCAAAGCGGAGACCGGGGCCCTTGTCCGGGAACTGCGCCGGGGGATACCCGCGGGCGCGGGAAATATGGAAGAGAGAGTCACCTTCCCGACCGATGCGGAAGGCGTCTTCGACATCAAGGTGCTCGACGCGGACGGTAAGCACGTGGATCGGACCCTTCAATACTGTGTGGTCGACACCCGCAAACCCGAATTTCCAACTGAACTGCAAACGGAGCTGGTGGAGACCATCGACACCACGACCCGCAAGCCGGATTTTACGCGGGGCGAGACCCGCGTCGTCGAGACCCCGCTGGGCGTCTACCGCGAGTCCGGCAGCCTCGGCCGGGAGGGCGGCACCGCCCAGGCGTCCTGGTTCGCCTACACGCTGAACCTGCCGGAGGCGCAGGCGGATTACCTCATGCGCATCGATTACCCGGACGACGACCAGCGGCAGACCGCCATCGTGCTTGTCGAACGTCACGCGCATCCCAACCCGGCCCAGGGATATTCCACCGGCGGGGTCTACCCGTTGTCCGAGACCATGCAGACGCAGGACTTTTACCTCACCGCGCGCGACCGGGACCCGCGGGTGATGTTCTACAACTGGAACACAGGGCAGCGGGCGGCTGCCGGCCGGATTACGATCCATCGGGTCACCAGTGGGTTCCCCGCACTGAAGTATGGGCCGGAGGGCCGCCTGTACGGCATGTACCAGGAAGAGCCGATGCGCTTCCTCCAGAACTTCGGCGCCAAGATGGGGACCAAAGACGCGCTGGAGTGGCCCAATTTCCGCAACACCGCGGAGCGGGTAGGACAACGGCTGAACTTCGCCGGCATTAATCTCTGGTTTCCCACGATCGGGATCTATGGCAGCACGTTGTGGCCCAGCAAGGCCGTTCCCGGCTACCAGATCGGCATCCTGCCGCCGGGGCCGGCCACCACCAAGGAGCCGTTCAAGAAGGATGTCCTGCGGCTGATGCTGCTGACCGCGGAGAAGTACGGCCTCAATGTTATCGGCGATCTGGTTCTGCCCAACGTCCATCTGGACAAACGCTTCGGCGCTGATCCGCAGAAGCCCTGGGTCACCATTTCGCGCAAAGGCGAGCGCGGCGCGCATGATGCACGGCGTCCCTACTACAATGCCGTTCACCCCGGCGTGCAGACCTGGGCCGCGGAGGTCTTCCAGGAGCTGGCCGGCCGATACCGGGACTATCCGTCCTTCAAGGGGCTGCGAATCCGGCTTATGCTGCACTGGTCATTCGAGGGTTGGCAGTGCTTCCACAGCCTCGACTGGGGCTACGAGGACTATACAGTCGCGCTCTTCACCAAAGACACGGGCATCCAGATTCCGGTCGCCACGGACGACCCGAAGCGCTTCCAGAAACGCTACGAGTTTCTGGTCCGCAACCACTACGAAGACTGGGTCGCCTGGCGTTGCCGGAAGGTCTACGAGTACCACAGCAGACTGGCCAAGATCCTGACCGCGGCCAGGCCGGAGATGAAGCTGATCCTCAGCCCGCGGGGCGACGACATAGCGAAATGGCGCGAGACGGGGATCGACCCAAAGCTCTACGCGGCCAATCCGGCCTTTGTGTTGGAGACCGCCCGAACATACCCGGACCCCGTCAACCGCAATCCAGAGAAAATCCTTCAGGCCGCGGGCCGCCGCGACGGTTCCTGGTCCGCTGTGCCGCTCGGGCTGGTGGCGCGAAAGACAGGCGACGGCACGGTCTGCGCGCTGCATTTCGGCACCAACCACGAAGGGCCGTACGCCAAAGGCAAGGAACTGGGCTACGAGAAATCCCGCCGCAACATCGTGTATCCGGACGCCACTCTGAATCCGCCCGGAATCCACTACCTCCAGCGCTTCGCCAACGCCATGGCCGACGGCAACATCACGTTGCTGCACGACGGCTCGCACGGGTACGTGCTGGGCCAGCCCACGTTTCTTCGCCCGTTCGTCGCGGAATACCGCGCCCTGCCGCCAATCGGAATGCAGCCCCTCGGCGATACGGACCCGGCAGTGCTGTGGCACGGCAGAGACGAGAAACACGCCTGGTTCTACCTCGTAAACCGGGCCTGGTATCCGGTGGAGATCGCGGTCACCTTCTCGGGCACTCCCCGCATCGAACGCGTGAGCACCGGCGAGATGATGAAGACAACTGACAATCGTCTGCCCGTGACCTTAAAGCCGTACCAGTTGCTTGCCTTCCGCAACCAGCGTGATTCGGGGCCCACGGAGCTTGCGGTCACGGTGCCCGCGGCGGTGCGGAAACGTCTCCGCGCGCAGTTCGAGTTCATCGAGAACACTTTGTCCAGCCAGCCTGAGGAGTTGGAGGTGGTCGCGCTGTCTCCGGAAGACCTGCGCAAGGCAGAGAGCCGGATCGCTACGGCCAGGAAGTGCCTGGAGAAGGGACAGACCTGGAGCGCCCGAAAGCGGCTTCTACACAGCGACATGATCAAGCTCTACGAAGCGTTCCACGCCTACCCGCCGGGGCTGATGAACCGGAAGACGTTCAGCCTGCCGCCCGGCGCGCTTAAGCCGGGCGCCCTGCTTGAGAAACTGGAAAGCAAAACGGCAGCCCAGCTCAAGCCGAGCGCGGAAGTCGCGCCGGGACTGTCCGGCGAACAGGTCCTGTTGCTGGGTGATGAGCCCGCCGCGATCAAGCTGGAGGTTCCGTTTGCGGGCAAGTACCGGTTCCATTGCGCGTTCGTGATCGGTAAGGGCTTCGCAGCGCCTGCCGTCCACTACAACGGCCGGCCGATTCCGTTGATCGGCGAGCAGCGCGGCACTCACGGGGGACTGCTGGTTTCGGCGCCTGTCGTGCTGGACGCCGGCCCGCAGAAACTGACGCTCACCGCCGGCAGAGCGGGACGCGCCGGACTCCTGGGGCTGCATCTCGAACCGGTCTACCGCGATCTGCTTGCGGCCGAGTTCCGCGCGATCGGCCCGCTCCCCGGTTTCAACGGCTGGCTGCGCGGGAAAGACGTCGTCGCCAAGATGGAAGAGCCGTGTTTCCCTGAAGACGGGGTCCATCTCGACAGGAAAGTTGAGCTGAACGGCAAAACCCTCTCCTGGGTCACGCCGCAAGTGGGCGTGCAGTCAACCGACAGCGAGGCCCCGAACTACATCTGCCTGTACAGAACCTTCGGCGAGATTAGCGTGGGCGGCAAGGGCTCAATCTCTTATGCCTACACCGAAGTTGAAAGCCCGGAAGCGCGTCCGGCCCAGCTCAACGTCGGCGCGGATTACTGGGCCAAGATCTGGGCCAACGGCGAGGTGGTATTCCGCCCCGGCGACCGGCCGGCGGGGCCGCCCCTCAAAGGCGAGTCGCAGGTTCCGATCTCCTTGCGGAAAGGGACCAACCCCATCCTGCTCAAGATCCATGCCGGCAGCAATGGCAACGGCTTCTGGCTGTCGATCACTGACCCGGGGGATCTGGATTTCCTGGATGCCTCGCTAAAGGGAGGAGACGGGAAGTGACCGAGTACCTGGCAAAGGCTATGTGTCTGTGGACGCTGGTCGCGGTTGGGGCACGAAACGGCCTCGGCGCGGCGCCCGAACTGCGGTTGGCGAGCATTGTTGGAGACGCTCGCGGCAAGGGCATTGACATCGTCCATGTCGCGACAGACGAAACGGGCAGAGTTCTTGCCCTGATGCGGGGCGGCCGGCTTGCCGTGTTCGACCGGGACGGCGCTTATCTCAAGAGTATCCGTGTGCCGAAGGGAGTGTCCTGGAGCAGTTACCTGGCCGTCCGCGGCCGGCGCGTTCTGGTGGGGGACTATCGCACTGATTTCCCGTGGGCCTTCGCTGACCGCAGGCAGGGAAGCGAGCCCGGCAGATTCAGCAACCCCGGTCCGGTGGTCGCGGGCCAGAACCGGATCTTCGTCTCCGACGGTGGCAACAAGCGCATCCAGATCTTCAGCAGGGAGAACACAGAAGATCCGATCAGTGTCTTGAAGCTGGAGACCCGGCCGGTCCCGCTGTCGGTCAACGGCAAACGTCTGCTGGTCGCGGACGACCAGCGCAACCTGTTCGTCTACGACATGAAAGCCGGCGGCTACGAACGGACGGGGTCGTTGCGCATACGGGACGGCGCGGTCAGCCTCTGCATGGGCCTCGAGCAGTCCATCTACGTCGCGTACCGGCGCGGCCAGGATCACTCGTTGCGTGAATACGTGCACGAGAACGGGCAATGGTCTGAGAGGCGAGCCATCGCGCCCTCGCTGTATGGCCAGTGGCCCGCCGTCTATCTGCACCCCGCCCCCCTCGTCAAGGGCCCGGACAGCCAGCTCTGGTTTGGTGCCGACACCCACGGCGCGGTTCTCTCTCTGGACCCGGCGACCGACCGCGTGACGGTTCGGGTGAGAGGGGTGCATCGCCCCGTCGGGATCGGATTCGATACCGAGAGGAACCTGTATGTCGGCGGGTACTGCCCGCCCGGAAAGAAAGGCCCGGCCATCCATCACTTCACAGCGGACCGCAAAGCACTGGGCGTGTTCGGTCCGTTGCCGCTGTATGAAGAGCGGCACGCGCCTGTCTGGGCACTGTTGCCGGACCGGGACGGGGGTGTCCATGTCAGGGTCGTCGAAGGCGGCTATCGGAAAGGCTGGCCGGCCTTCACTCTCAAGAAGCTCCATGCCGACGGCACCGCAAAGACCTTTCTGGACCTGGGCTCCCTTTATGCCGTCAGAACTCGATTCCATCCATCGTCGTCAACCGGCAATCTGATGTTCGACCACGACGGCAACATCATCCTGGCTGCCGCAATGCACCTCTCGGTCATGAAGCTCTCGCCGGACGGGCAAGTGCTCTGGGAAGCCAGCCAGTACCCGCGCAATGCGGACGAGGTGCCGTTCGGAAGGCCCGTTGATGTCGCTGTCGATTCCCGAAACAACATCTGGGTCGCGGATGCCGGCCGGCATACCATTATCTGTCTCTCCAGCGAGGGAAAGGCCCTTATGACCTACGGTCGCTTTGCCGGTATCGACGATGTACGCGGCAAGGGCTTCAACCGCCCAACCGGCATCGCCACGGTCACCTCCGGCAATCAGGAGTATCTCGTCGTAGGTGACAGCGGAAACCACCGGTTCGTGAAGTACCACCTGAGCTATGCTGATGCAAAGGGGGAGAATTGAGCCACACAGAGCTTGTGGCAGTCCGTTCGAGGACGATCAAGTGTGGTGGGCGCAACCAAGGCGCGCCGGCACCTTGCCGGCTTCTTCAGAGACGCCTTTCAGGCGTTAGGCCGGCTGGGAGCCGGCGCGCCCGCGGAAGACGTGGGTTTACTCGGAACAGAGTCTCAAAACCTGCCGCCATAAAATGCCGGTCATTGGTGAAAGCTTTCTCTAGGTCCTCACGACGCATAACGGCGAAGGAAAGATGATCCACGATGCCAGCTCCACCCGCCTGGCCCCTGGAATATTCTTCCCAGGCGACTTGCCAGTCTTCTTCTGTTGGCCAGATGAGCAGACCCGCCTGCTCCAATTCTATGCGTAATTCAGCGACGTCGTTGCGATATGGACGTCTTGCAGCGGCGTTTCCACACTCGGCTAACACAAATGAGGTAGTAACGAATTCAACTTCATCGTCCATCAGTTTGTACGCTGCTTCGGCATCCGCGTGCCACTGATCGCTCGTGTCCCACAGCGCGAGTAATCCAACGGTATCCAGGAATACCTGGCTCATGGCTGGTGCTCGTTATGGCGAGCAGCCACATCTCTTCTTCCGCTCTGAAACCGGCGTGACAGAATACTGGAGATGCGTTTTCGAGACTGAGCCTTATCGTCATCAGCGTTCACCAGACGGGGCTCGAACTCAACCTCGCAAGTTTCCGGCAGGTCTACTTCTTCCATCGGACGGAAAACGCCACCTTCATAAACTGCCTTCACTGTTTTCATTGTTTTCCACCTTCTATGCTTAGCAAAGCCTAACAGTAATCTTAGCTCTGGGGTGCAGCGAATCAATCTCAGGCCGGCTACGATTCTTGTCCACGCTCACGGCTGTTCTAACATTCATAAGGACGACGCGGTGCTGAAAGCGATTACACAGAGTTCCCAGAGCAACATGCATCAAGAGAAACTGATCTTGACAACGGCACTGTTTCTGCCATCCCTCCTGGCCCTCACCGCGGCGGATGCGGACGAGGTCGAGACCTTCCACGCCGCGGCGCGCGGCTTTGGCGATGTCCGGGTCGAAGCGCGGTTCTTCGGCGAAGGCAACAGACAAGCCTCCTGGACGACCTTTCACGGCCAGAACGCGGCACACGCACGGGTCGAGTACTTCACCATCGTCTCCGAGAACTTGAAATGAACATTCCAAGTCTGAATATTCGGCCCCGGAACGGTAGACCGTTCGTGCTCGCCATCCTTCTTGTACTCCTGACACCTGCAGTACGTGGAGACGAGCGAGTGGATCTGCCGCGGGAGTGGCAGTTACAGCCGGCGGAGTCGGCCGCGGTGGGGCCTGCCTCGCCGGAATGGGGCACCGTCTTGGACGGGCCGTTCAGGTGGAAACACGCCCTGCGCCGCGTCAAGCGTTGGGCCAAGCTCAACGTCAATACCGTCCACTCGCTCTGGTACCGCCAGACTCTGGCAATTCCCGCGGCGTGGAAGGGGAACCGAGTTTGGGTCGATTTCCGCCGTATCGAGGGCGACGCAATTGTCTTCTGTGGCGACCGGCGGATCGGGGAGCTGCTGCGGCCGGGCGGCGAGATCGAGCTGACCCCGGCCATCACTTTCGGCGCGGACAATGATCTGCGCGTCTTCGTCACCCGCGACTACACCGATATCTCCCGCGGCTTCGAGCAGGACCCTCTACGATACCGCACCCGCGGCCCCAAGGGACGCAACCTGTCAGTAACGCGCTGGGGGCAGGGCATCACCGCGCCCGTCACCCTCATCCGCCGGCCAACGCCCGCGGCGATCAGCGGTGTCTTCATCCGTACCTCGTGGCGACAGAAGCAGCTCTCGGCCGACTTCGACATCGAGACCACGCAGGCGCTCGCAGGCGCCCAGATCGAGGTCGTCGTCGCCGATGGAGAAGGGAAGACGGTGCTCAGCTTCGGCAGGAAGCCTGTGACTCTGGCCGCCGGGCGCTCGACTGAGGCCATCGCCACGGACTGGGCCGATCCCATTCCCTGGGAGTTGGAGGCGCCCCACTTCTACACACTCACGGCGCGGCTCATCGGGCCGGACGGCGTGCTCGACACACTGCCGCCCCAGCGTTTCGGCTTCCGTGAAATCTGGACCGAGGGCCGCCACGTCTACCTGAACGGCCACGTTTCACGGTGGCGGATGGAATGGACGTCCTTCGGCATCAACGCGAATTCTGTCTCCCTCCTCAAGCTCCTGGGCCGCAATGTGGTCTACGCCCAGAACAATCCCACGGCATGGTGGTGCGACTGGAGCGAGACGCCTTACTACAACGACGCGCTCCTCGACCTGCTGGATGAATCCGGTATCGGCCTCCTGCTGCCGGCCCCCAGTATCAGCAACATCCGCGATCTGGCCCTGCGTGACGCGACTGCCCGCGCCGACTTCCAGCGTGAGATCGAGCTCTGGGTACGACGCTACCGTAACCGTCCCTGTCTCCTGGCCTGGTGCGTCAGCATGAATTCCTTCAACCCGCGCAACGCCATCCACCCCGACACCATGGGACAACGCTCCAACTATACGCACCACCAGGCCAAGGCCATCGAAGGCGCCGCGTCCATGGTTAAGTCGCTGGATCCCACACGCCTGGTCTACGGTCATGCGGACGGCAACCTGACCGACCTCGCGACCGCCAACACCTACCCCAACTTCATGCCGTTGCAGGAAGTCGAGGACTACCCCGAAATCTGGGCCGCCAAAGGCAACATGCCTTACATCGCGGCGGAGTACTCGCTGCCTTACAACGGGTCGTTCTACAACAAGAGCCAGTTCCTCGGCACCGAGTTCTCGGCCATCTACTTCGGCAATGAAGCTTACCGTCAGGAGCCCGAAGCCCTGCTCCGACAGACCGTCGAGATCGGCCTCGGCAACCGGGGCCACGGCAACTCAATCGGGAAGGCCATTCCCAACTTCCCCATGTACTGGACTCTCCGTCGCCTCTACGTGACTCACAGTGACCGTGCCTGGCGCACCTGGGGCATCCAGGGCTGGCACCACTTCAACTTCGGGGTCGGCTACGGCGACCCGCCCGGTGCCAAATTCAATCGTTTCAGCCGATACGCAGCGCTCACAGAACCGGTCACGGCGCGCCCGTCCTGGGCCAACCCGAACTACGATATGCACCGCGCCGCGATGCAGCCCCTGCTCGCCTACCTGGCTGGCGCGCCACTATTCACAGACAAGACCCACGCCTATTATGCGGGCGAGACCATCCGAAAACAGATCGCAGTGGTCTGGGATGGGCCCGGCAGCCGCCGTCTCGATGCCCGCTGGCAGTTGCGCAAGGGAAAGGAAGTGCTCGGTGAAAACTCCGCCACGTTTGAAGTCAAAGCTGGAGATGTCACGTTCGCACCCATCCACTGCCCGGCGCCCGCAACGGAGGCGCGGACCGAGCTGACACTCCACTTGAATGTCACCGAAGACGACAAGCCGGTTTCATCGGATACCTTTGCATTGCAGGTCTTCCCTCGACTTCAACCCCGCGCTCCGAAGACCAGAGCCGCGGTGTGGGACCCACGGGGTAACACCGCCGCGTGGCTCACGCAGCTTGGTCTGTCCGCCACCGCGATTCAGCCCGGCGACTCGCTTGCCGATTACGACCTGCTTCTTATTGGCCGTGAAGCGCTCCAGCCGGGCGCCCGAATGCCTTACTCGCCGAACGATCTGAGGCGCGGCCTCAACGTCATCGTCTTTGCCCAACGGCCGGAGATGTGGGAGGCCCTCGGCTTCCGGCCCGATGACCTGATGACCCGGCGCGTCTTCGTCGCGGTGGAGGGCAACCCCGTGCTGGATGGCCTGCGGCCCGCCGACCTGCGTGACTGGCGCGGCAGCCCGGACCTGTTGCCCACCTTCCGTCATGCCTACGCACACGATGGCCCACGAGCACCCAAAGGCAGCAACCGCGGCGCAGTCGCCAGTGTGGTCTTGCGCCTTCCTGCGGCTGTTGGCTTCACCCCTTTGCTCAACTGCGAATTCGACCTCGACTACTCGCCGCTACTCCAGTGGCGATACGGCCGCGGCTCGATCCTTTTCTGCACCCTTGATCTTGAAGGCCGCATCGGCAGCGGCCCCGCGGCCACGTTGCTCGCAGCAAACCTGCTCCGGGCCGCGGTCGCACAGGCACCGGAAGCAGCTCCTCTGCGGGTCGTCGGACCCAAAGAATCACTGAACGATCCAGTTACCCTCGAAGCCGTCCGCCAGGGCGCCCGCGCGGTGGTCCTGTCTCGTCCGGCCCGCGACCTCAAGGAAGCAGGCTTTGCAACAGAAACGGTGAGCCTTTACCGGGCGTCGGTTCCAACCGGGCCGCTCTTCAACGCCGTCGGACCGCGTCTTCTTCGCTGGCGCGACGCGATCACCTTGCCAGCCTTCAGCGAGACGGGGCAGCCGGAGGGATGCACGGTGGCGGGTGACGGCCTCTTCCTGATTCAGAAGCTGGGCAGAGGTGAACGGCTGTTCGTCCAGGCTTCGCCCGCTCTGCTCGACGGACGATACACAGACGATCCTGCCAGGCGCGCAGCGATGCGGATGAGCGTCCACCGGCTCCGGCAACTCCACGCCCAACTGTTGACCAACGCGGGCGCCATGCCTGACGCAGCTCTGGCCAGCCGCCTGTGCGAGCTCCGCGCCGGACCGGCCTATGAAACCCTCGCCACCTGGAATGTTCTGGGGCCCTTCTACCCGAAGGGCCAGTCGCCCAAGGCCGCTCTCGACACGCGTTTCCCAGGCGAAACCAACGCCATTGCCGGTGACACCAATCCCAACTTCACCTACAAAGGAGCTGACGGCACGCAGCTCGATTTCCGGGACACCGTGACCGCGAACGCCAACGGATTCGTCGATCTCCAGACCGCACTGAAGCCCACTGCCGCGGCTGTCGCCTACGTGACCCGCACCGTCACCAGCGAGGCCGAACGCGAAGCCGTCCTCCGGATCGGAGTCGATTACTTCATGCAGGTCTGGGTAAACGGAGAGGTCGTCTACCGGCTGTTTCAAGGACACGGCTCACCGAAGCCGAACCGGCACCAGACCAGGGTCCGCCTGCGCAAGGGCGAGAACGTCATCGCCCTGAAAGTCCTTGCCGGCAGCAAAGGTTTCGGCTTCTGGGCGAATCTCTCGACCGGTGTGGGCGGCGCCACTTCCAGGGAAGCCGATCCTCCGGTCTCTCTTTACCCGGATGACATCGACTTCTTCGATCCCTACGAGTACCACTACTGGTGAGTTCCAGGTTGAGTCCATTGTTGCTGTTTACAGTTGCGCTGATCTCGCACCCGGCCATCGGCGAAGACGCATTGCAGCAGAGCTTCGACGACCAGGCACCCGGCGAATGGCCCCGCGCCTGGCGTCATGCCTGGGGCCCGATGGGGGACGACCTTGTTGTGGTCACGAATCTCGAATCCGTTTCCGGCCGGCAGTCGTTTCTTCTGGATCGCGCATCCGGCACAAACAAGGCTCAGTGGGGAGTCCAGACCGCGCTCCCGTCGTTCGAGGCCGGCTGGGCCTTCCTGGCCTTCGCCTTCCGCATCGAAGGCAAAGGCGCCAATGCCCACATCGGAATCGAGCTGCGCAATGGTAGTAAGCGTGCTCTCGCCTTGGGCTTCCGCTTCAACACCCTTTCTGTGCGCACGTACCAGCCCAAGCCGCCAGCGGAACTGCGCGGCGGCAAACTTGGCCGCTACAAGTCCGGCCAGTGGTATCGTGTCCGATTATGGCTTCCCACGCGGTTTCAGACCGGGCCAAAGGCATGGGCAGGTCTCGAAACTCTCACTGCCAAAGGCTCCGTACCGATGGGCAAACCAATACCCGTCGCCTGCACCGTCGCTCAGGGCCCGTCCCCGTTGTTCATGCTTAACCTCACCCCCAACCGTCGCGGGTTCCGCTTCTTCCTCGACGACCTCCTCTGTCACCGCGTTGCGACACTTCCATTTCGAGAGCGGTGATCCGCCGATCCCAACTGCGTCTGGAAACGTCAGCTCTACTCTCGATGCGGCTATACCTCCTCAGCGCGGAACCAGGCCGGTACCGCCATCGTAGCCACATGCTGCCAGCATGTGGTCTTTCCCCAGGCATTGAAGAAAAGAGCCGGCAAGGGTGCTGGAACGCCCAGGAGTTTATGGAGTGCGGTGACTCGTCACCTCTATGGATTTCTACGATATCCTGAAACCGATCCAAAGCGCCGACAAGTCGGCGCACTCCAAAGTGGTGGACTCACTCCGCGAGTCCTCAGAACTGCTCACGGAGTGAGCAGACCACATGCTGGCAGCATGTGGCTACGACTCTCAATCGTGGCACGGCCGTCTCGACCGTGTTCTTCCACGGGCGGGACGCTTGCGCCACTGTGTGGGGTAAGCCTCCGGCTTGCCAAGAAACAGATCGAAAGCTGGAAGCTTGAACCACGAAACACGGGCCGTGCCACAACGCTTGTGCATGAATTGCTCACTCCGTCAGCAGAGCAATGTGGTTACGATTGTGTCCACGATCTGACTCTTCCAGACATCCATAAACGAGCAGCGAACAGAGACACGAAGCAATCAGTACATTCACACACCTATGCGCAGAAGGCGCGACGATGTTCATCCGGCTCGAAGGCCCCAAAGACAGCGGCATCGCGGCCTGCAAGTCACCGGTGATACAGCTTGATGGTGCGGAACATGAGTCTGAGCTGACTGGCACCTATGGCACCGATGTGGAACACTCTCATCTCCACGGCGGCGCCTGGTTCATCTTCTACAAGCTGGACGGTAACGAGAAGCTGGTCGGTAACTGGACCGGCCTGATACTCAAGAAATCGGCCGACTGGACGACCGCGAAGACGACCGTCATGATCCCCCCAGGGACCAAAACGTTCCAGGGAGCCATTCGGGTCCAAGGACGCAAAGGGAGGACTCTTGATGTCCGGGGTGTCCCCGAGGAAGATCCGATAGGTTGCCTGAGATCTCAGACCAGCATATGTTGCTTGCTGTTTCACTCCAAAGGGCACGGCAGCCCCTATGGAGCACGGTGACTTGTCACCGCTTTGGTTTTCAGCAAAGGAGCCTGATCATGGAGGCCTCACGAATTCTCAGCATCTTCAGTCTGGTCTGTGCAGCGGCGAGCAGCGCCGCGGGGGCCGGCGGCCCGAAAGCGAAGGTGTCGGTGACCAATGCGGAGGTGGCGGTTGATGGAATGCTCACTGAGACCTGCTGGCAGCGCGAGGCGGATTTCGCGGACTTCAAGCTGCTCGCCAGCGGCAAGAGCGCGACGCAACAGACCGAAGCGTGGGTGGCGCGGGACGATACCTGGCTGTATGTGGGCTTCAAGTGCTACGACTCGGCCGCGGACCGCATTGCGTGCCGCGTGACAGAACGGGATGCGTCGGTGCATCAGGACGAATCGGTCGAGATCCAAAGCGACGCCAAGCCGTCGCACTCCAGGGCGTGGGGGCAGCCCCTATGGGGTGCGGTGACCCGCGATGTGCCGGTGCCCCCACCAACTGAAGGAGCAACGCAGTGAACAAGCCCATAATTGCCTTGCTGGTGGCCAGTGCGGTCCTTCCGTGCCTCGCGGACATGCACATCGAGTTGGTGGGGCAGGACAAGTTTCGCGTGCAGTGGAACGGTCAGACCGTGGTCCTGCCATCCAGGCCGGAACTGCGCAAGATCGGTGGCGGCACGCGGGAGGTGTTCGATCCGACGGCCCGAGTGTTCCGCAAGGTGGAAATGACTCCCAGCCAGAGCGTCCAGTTCCGCGCGGTCAGCAAGCAGGGCGATCCGGTCTTTCTCGGTGACGGAAAGGCCAGCTTCCGGAAAGAGGGGGCCGGGCTCGTCTATCGCCAGGACTTCGCCAATGCCGGGGCCTGGTGGCAGGTGAGGTTTCAGCCCGTCGGTGACAATGGACTGGATGTGGTACTCGAAGCGGAAGTCGCCCCGGAATTCTGGTTGACGACTTTCGATGCGAGAATCATGGACCTGAATCTTGACCAGGCCACGGCCGACAGCGGCCATCTGGGGCAATGGCGATGGAACTTGCCGACCACCAAGGACCTGCTGGTCGGGCCGCTTCCCGGGGCTATCCGGATCAACTACCCCAGCAACAACCTTTTCGTGCCGGCGGCGGTCTTGCAGGACCGCAAACTGGCCCTGGGGATCTGCCGTCTGGGAGTGCACGACACCTGGCGCGCACAATACGGCGAAATGATGCTTTCCCCTGGAAACCAAAAGTACGAAGTGAGAATCACCACGGGCTGGGCGCACGCGGTCTCCGCCAAGCGCCTTTACCAGAACCGATTTGAGCAGAAATATCGCCTCCGCTTCTCAGGGAAGCGCGCTCCGGGCCCCGCCGGCTACCTCCAGTTGGTAGACGCCAAGGACTTGTGGGGCGACTACATGAAGGAGATGGACAAGTACGTCCCGATCCAGGCTACGCCGGCAGTCAGCCGAGATAAGAACAACATCCTGATCTGCAATTACTTCATGGCCGAGCCGCACTATGTGACCGAGCGCAACCCCATGGGCTGGGTGATGAACCATCCGAAGTGGAAGGACAACCCCTGGGAGTTCCCTCAGCAGGACCAAGTCCAAGCGGCCACCGGCGAGGAACTGCGGAAGTTGACCGGCTTCGATGAGACGAATCTCGGCCGGCCAGTGAAATGGATCAAGGCTTGGGCCGAGAAGAACGTCCGGGAGATGCAGGAGACGAAGGCCCTGGCCAATGTGGTCTGGCGGTCCGCGACCTTGCGGGGAGCGAACAACATGTCCCTGGACTATCTACCAGACAGCCACTATTTCCATCCGGACCTGGAGGACCATCGAAGCAGCGATTCAGCCGAAGCTCTGGGGCGCGTTTAAGGTGAAGGAGCAGAAGTGATAGGACGCAAGAACACGGCACGCTCTGCCGTAGTCTGTCTATGCTTCGTGGGAACTGCCAGCGCCCAGGGCCTATGGCAAGGCGTGACGTATCCGGCGGCGAATCCGAATTCCGAAAACCAAAACCCGAAATCCCTTTGGCTTGTGCTCGATTCCGGTGGCAGCGGCGGCGGATTCGGCAAGGGAGACATTCGCCAGAAGCTGCACGACGTTCATTTCTGGGATGCGAAAGTCGGCTGGGCCTGCGGGTACGGTGGCGTATTCAGGACGGGGGACGGCGGGCTGACCTGGGCGCGGACGAAACCCAAAGGCGGCTGGTATCACATCGAAATGAGCGGGCGCCATGAAGTCTGGCTGCTCGAAGGATTTCATGGGAAAGGGAAGGCACGCCTCTGGCACACCACCGACGATGGCCGCTCCTGGAACGAGGTCGCGCCCGGCACGTTTCGCGGCTACACTGACCTGTACTGCCGTGGGGATCAGCGTTGGTTACTTTGCAGCGGCTTCCCATCCTATCGCAGCGACGATCGCGGCATAACATGGCGTCGTGCGCAATTCCGTGGAGGCGGGCTGCACCGGGCCGACAAAATCGCCATCCCGGGCGACATCGGAACTGCGAAGGGGTTTGTGATCTACGTGGTGGGCGGACACCACCGCGAGCGGCGCCTGGTCAAGAGCGTCGACGGTGGAACCACGTGGATGCCCCTCGGCAACCTTCCGGCCGCGTCAGCAGCAGGAGGCCATCGCGCCGAAGTGTTCTTCAGCAGCAGTCGGCAGGGCTGGGTCGCAGGCCCGGACAACCGAATCTGGCGTACCGATGACGGGGGCGAGAGTTGGAGTCCGTGTCATCTGCCGAAAGGCAAATGGTCGACGGGACTATGGTTCGACCGCTCTCGCCGCGGCTTTGCTGCAGTAGCCAACCACGACATTCTGCATCCGGGCCACGCCCTGTATGAATCGACGGACGCAGGCAAGACCTGGGTAGCCGCCATGTCCGGCCAAAAACAAATCAACGCCATCTTTGCTCTCGGCCCCCGCCGCGTCTGGGCCGTCGGCGATGTGCCAGGCTTCATCCAGAACGATCTGGTGATGATCCTTGCGAGATAGAACGACGCTTCCGAGGCGTGTGTCCCCCTGGGCGCGCCGGCCCGCAGCCGGTTCCAACGCCGAAGGCGTTGCACAAGAAGCCGGCAAGGGTGCCGGCGCGCCCAGGAGTCCTATGGAGTGCGGTGACTCGTCACCGCTTTGGATTCTTGGGATGCACAATGACGATCTAAAGCGCCGACGAGTCGGCGCACTCCAAAGTGGTGGACTCACTCCGTGAGTCCTCTGAACTACTCACGGAGTGAGCAGACCACATGCTGGCAGCATGTGGCTACGATGTCCACGATCCTGTCATACCCGACATTCATCAGAAGAGACCATCACACGAAGCATTAAAGTAAACTCACCCACCCATGTTTACCGCATCCCCAGAATCCCTCGTGTCTTTGTGTCCTGAGGGCGACGCCGACAACGTGGCGACGAGCTGCCAGCTTGTCGTTGATGGCCGTCAGGCCGTTCCGCAGAGACTACATGCTGGCAGCATGTGGCTACGATGCATCGCGCTCGCACTCTTCGCGCTCCCTGCGTTCGGAGAGCAGAACGTCAACGATCGCTGGGCGACCCGCCGCGCCAAGCTCAGTCAGCGGCCGACCTACGTCGCGGCCGATCCTCTGAAGCGGGAGGAATCGATGCGTCTGCCGGAGGCCCGGCTTCGGGGCTATGGCGGGCTTTCGGGGCATTTTCGCTCCTATGCAGACGGGGCTTCCAGGCTGATCATCACGGCTGAAGATACGGGAAGAGCGCGAATCGTTGCGGCCAAGTGCTGGAGCGACCTGCAATTGTTGGGAGGTGTATCCGCCGACGCCATCGCGGGCCTACCGGTCATGCGGGCGCAGGGGCAAGGATGGATCGGAGTCGTGCAGCGTGGACGGCGGGTGGCGATCCTGGCGTCGCGCAGCCGGGGCCTTCTCGCTGCCCTGCGGGAGAAGACCCGTTGGGAGGCTGCGGACACTTCCGCGGAGGTGCCTATGCTCCTTGATGCGTGGGATAAGTACGGATTCCGCTTCTATTACCGGCCCTACGAGTTGCCGAACAGGGAGACGACATGGGCCGACTACTCCGTGCTGGACGAGTTCGACTTCGCCAAACGGCTCGGTCGCCTTGGCTTTGTCTTCTGGGCCAGCCCGGCGGACGTGGATACTGGCATCGGGCTGACCAACAACGTGTGGTGGGACTGGGCGGCTCGTGCGGCCGCCCGGCGTAAACTGCCGGTGGTCATCAACACGATGTCTGCCGCGCCGACCTGGTTGCTCGACCGTTACCGAGATCAGGTGCAGCAGAAGATGCCACAATACTGCGGGTCGTTTCACAGCATAGCCGAGCCGCACCACGACGGGCGGCGGCAGCTCTCGTGGTGCGCCACGACGGCCAAGGACGAACAGCTCTCGATGCTCCAGGGGATCGTTCAGGAATACGCGTCGCAGCCGAATGTGATCGATTTCCTTGAGCCGCACGGAGAGCTTGACCACGGCGAATACCGCATCTTCCTGGAATACGGGCCTGCCGCCGACCGAAGCTACCAGCACTTCCTGCGGGGCAAGTATCGCTCACTGCGCAAACTGAACCGCCGGTGGTTTGGGGAGAAACGACTCAGCGATTGGTCTGAAGTTCGTGTGCCCGAAGTAGCCTCATTTGTCGGCTGGAACGAGAGGGCCTTCGACCTCACCGGCGAATGGCGTATCGGATACGAAGAATTCGCAGAGGGCACAGCTCTTCAGCCGCACCAGCTCCGCGGCATGCACAATGATGACATCCCGACGAAGCCCGTGCCGGATGAGTGGTATGCCCCGGATTTCGACGACAGTACATGGCCTTCGCTGCGTGCACCGGGCAATGACCGGATGATGTTCCTGCCGAAACGACCCGCAGTTTTTCGTAGACGCTTCGAGCTGGACGGATGGCTCGTTGAAGGTCAGCGTGCCTGGCTGGTTGTCTGGGATTTGAACCTCGGCAAACACGTCAAGAGCACTATGCGAGCGGTTCTCAATGGTCATGAAGTGGGCCGCGATACGCTCCAGCACGCGACCCCGCACTGGGCCGCTTTCGAGGTGACGGACGCTTTGCGCCCAGGCGCGAATGTGCTTGCGCTGCGGCTGCCGAAGGGCGTGCTGGCGTATCGGACGTATCTCACGCAATCGCCGCCGCGACAGTACCCCGCACTGGGCGAGCATCTCAACGCGCAATGGGTGGACTTTGCGGACTGGCAGCGATGGTCGAGGCTGGAGATGGTGCGCCGGGGGATGGAGATGATCCGCCAGGCTGATCCCGACCGCTCGATCATCTGTATGTCGCCGGATCGCTACTTTTCCGGTATCAAACGTCTCTGCGAGGAATACGGCGGCCGCTTCCACAACACGGGCCACATGGGCGGCTTCTGGAACGACTACCTGCCGATGCTCATGCGGGGCTCGGACTTGCCGTTCTCACTGGAGCCGGGCGGGCCAGCGCGCAGCCTGGAGTCGTTCAAGAACATGATGGGCCTCTACTTCACTGAGGGCATCCAGGCGATTCATTATTTCATCCACGTCGGCAACATCTTCTGGCCCGACGACATCCGCCGGCACTTTGAAGACATCCAGCCGCTCGTCCACACCATCGGCAAAGTTCACCCGCCCAAAGCGAAGGCCGCGATGCTGCTCAGCAACCGTATCAGCAACCTGACCCGCTACCCGTGGCGCAAGAACTACAACGTCAATCTGCGGTCGGGCTATTGGGGGTGGCGCTTCAGTGATGCACTGGCGGATCACTACCACATCGATGGCCTGACCGAGCTCGATTTCGAGTCTGGCAACGCCGACCCGTACCGCGTCATTGTCGACACCAATTCGTCGGTCATGGATGAATCACTCATCGATGGCATCGATCAATGGGTAAAGCGTGGCGGCATTTTCGTCACCGCGATCCAATCGGGGCGGCACACTCCGGAGCGGCCCGACAGTTGGCCCATCAGCCGGCTAACCGGGTACCGGGTCACAGGTATCGATCCTCACCGGCCCGATGGAGGCGAAGGGCGTACGCGCCGTTTCACCTTTGTCGAGGGCCAGCCGATCTTCGCTCCTGAAGATTTCCGGGTCGACAAGAACCACTACGCCAACGGCCTCTCGCTTGAGAGAGTCTCAGACGACTGCCGCGACCTGATCCGCTGGGAGGACGGCCCAGTAGCCGCCGGGCTACGCAAGCTCGGCAGAGGATACGTAGTGCACTTGGGCATCAAATTCGGCAACGGCCGTGGCGGCGGAGGCGGCAATTATCTCAAGATCTTTCGACGCGTCCTCGAATGGGCCGAAGTGCCTGCGCTCGGGGCCCGAGCCGAAGGCGTGATCTTGCGGCACTACGTCAGCAACAACGGTCTCTTTGATGTCTGGACGCTCTGGAATCGCGACCCAAAGAAACCGGTCAGGACTCGTCTGGAATTCGATGTTGAGCCACCGCGTTGCACGGACGTAAAGACTCGCGCCGAGATCGACCCGGCCCGTCTTACCTTTGCACCGCTGGAAACAAAAATTCTGCTCACACCGCGCAACCGTATCGAGACCGCTCCCCTCGATTGGTTTCGCCTGCAGCGCAACTGGTGGCGCGGGACGAAGCGACCATCACGGACATCTCTGCGTAAGCCTGACACCACCAACATCCTCGACCTGACCGATAGCTGGGCCTGTAAACCCCTGTCGGAGGAAGCCAAGGACGATCCCGCCCCGCTGGCCGACCCGTCCCTGGATGATTCTGCATGGCCGCGGCGCCGGCTGGGCTATTGGGCCGTGCCGGAGGAGTTGCCCTCTCGCCATGTCTTCTTCCGGCGTCGGTTCAAGGTGCCGCAGCAATGGCAGCGCGGAGAAATGACGCTCTGGCTCCGCAGTTGGTTCAGTTCTTTCGTGGACGGCCGCGCCCGCTACTGGCTCGATGGCAAAGAACTCCCCGCTGGCGACGGGCGCTACGGCATCATCAAGGAGCTATCGTTGGCTCCCGGTTCGGAGCATACCCTTGCCATCGAAGTCCGCGGCAGCGGCCAGGTGACAGGCATGCGCGGCAACGCCTGGCTGCATTTCCGTCCGGCAGACAAAGCAAAGCTGAATCTTGCCGGCAGTTGGATCCCCACCCGCGATATGCTCCGCGATGAATCGCCCGTAAGAGTGCCTGGCAAATACCAGGGTCTGGCCGCCATCCGCCGCAAGGTGCGCATCCCTTCCGACTGGCAGGGCCAGATCTATCTCTACTTCAAAGGCACCTACGCTCTCACCGGTGCCATCATCAACGGACGCTACATCCGCAAGCACCACCACGCCCTCGGCGAGGCCACCCATCTCAATATAACCAGCTTGCTGAAGGACGGAGAGAATGAAATCGAGATTCTGCTGAGCGGGAAAAGTGAGCTGTGGGAGGTGGAGCTGAGGCTGTACTGAGGGACTCATCTCCATCCACCCAATCCATCCATAAAATCGGCAACCACCCATGAAATACTATTTCTACATTCTTCTCCCACTCACCCTACACGCCGAGCCCTGGCGCGAATCATCCGCCATTTCCATCCCGGCGGGGCAGACGCTCCGCGGGTACGGCCGGGTCAGCGTCACGTCAGCGTCTTACGCTGGCGCGGATGATACGGCCGCTATCTCCGTCACTTTCTCCTGCCAAAATGCCGACAAAGCATCCACGCTCGCGGGCAAATTTCTCGCAGACCTCACACTCTCCGATGGTGTCTCTGAAGCGTCCATCAAGACCGAAGGTCGTTCCATCCCGTGTGTAGCCACACCTTCCGGGGCTCTTGCCGTGAGCCTCCAGGGCGCGAGCGTGCGGATCATTGCGTCCGCCAGTCGCGAACATTTGCAGCGATTCCTGTCGGCACACCCGCGAATCGCGGACGGCGCCATCACCAGCGCGGCATATCCACGATACCTCGATCGTTTCGATCGCTACGGCTGGGGTTGCTACGGCATGGGCGGGTTCAATAACTACCACGACTGGATGACCCGCGTCGATGGCAAGCGCACTTTCAAGGATCCCACCGAAGACGTGCGGTTCATGATCGAGCATGACTTCCGCTTCGAGCCCTGGTTGGATCCCGTCGGCTTCGATACCAGCGACGGGCTGCAAAAGAACAGTGAACATGAATGGATGATCAAGATGCTCACCGATGCGGGGAAGCCTTTCTCTTTCCGTGTGTATGGAGCGGCGGGCGGCGCCGACTGGACGGCCCGCCGATTCCCCGAATACATCGAGCAGCCCGCGCCCTTTCTCATGAGCGGCTGGCACGGCGCGCAGCTCCATCACAAGGCGCAGCCGCACCTCACGTGGTTCGACGAAGACATCCATCGCTACATGGCCGTCAAGACCATGGACATGATGAAGCCTTACGCCGGCCATCCGCTCAACATGGGCTGGATGCACCCGCACGGCGAGCTGTCGCACGATGAATGGTACGACCGCCACGACGACTACTCGCCGACCGCCCACCGCAACTGGCAGGCATACCTCCAGGCCCAGGGACTGTCCCTGGCAGACGTATCCCGCATGTTCGGCCGGGCCGATCAGCCCTTCGCCGCGTGGGATCAGGTGCCCGTTCCGGAGTTCGCCACTTTCGCCGGACTCAACGGTCGCATTCTCTCGCTTGCCGGCACATGGTGGTGGCGCCGGGGCCGAGGCTCATCGAAGAAAGAGGACGACCGCTTCCCTGGCCTCGAACAGGCGTGGCACACGCAGCCCATCGACGCCAACTGGAAGGCCACCACGCTCCCCGGCGGGGACCATCTCTTTGACGTGCTCCCCAAGAACCTCGGCTGGTTCGCTGTCACCTGGTTCCGACGCACCTTCACGCTCACCCAATCCGAAACCCGAAATCCGAAAGCTCCAATCTACCTCTACTGGTTCCCCATCAACCACGGGCGCGTCCACACTGGGGAGCACGGCCGATTCCACGGCGTGTTCATCAACGGACAGAAAGCCGGTGGCATCGGCACGTGGGGAGCGCTCGATGTCACCAGGTTGCTGAAGCCCGGCGACAACGAGATCGCAGTGCAACTGTTCGGCCACGTCTGGAACGGCCGCATCTTCCTATCGACCGAACCGCCAGCGGCCTATCCCTATCTCGGCGGCGACCGCAATCGGCTGTTTCTGCTGTGGCAGGACTGGCACATTGAGGCCAAATACAAAGGATGGGTCGATATCCTCGACGGCATGCGGCAGGTCGCTCCGGATCGCTCCATCAAGTACATGGCGCCGATCAAATTCCGCGCCGACCGCTGGCTCAAGCTCGCCCGCGACTGGGGCGGGTTTGGCCACTTCACCGGCGAAGGGGTCTGGTACTTCCCGTGGTATAAGCGCTACGGCTTCCTCTACGATGTTCCTGGTTCGAGCGAGCCGGGCAGCCCGTATGGCAGTCTCGATACCATGTTCAATGGCTTCCGGCGCACGTTCCTCGCCGGCCTCAATGGGCACGACCCTGTCTTCCTCGCGCAGACCTACACCCGCCCGCAGGAGATGCGGCAGTGGTGGATCGATCACAAGCCCGTGCTCAGGCGCATGGGAAAATACGACATCGACCCGACCACCGCACCGCAGGTTCTGCTCTACCGCTCCACCCATGGCACCATCCGGCTCTACTCTCCCGCTCCGTATCCAGAGGTCGGCGAATCAGCGCGCAAGATTCAGAACGGCTGGGACTGGGATTTGGGCCGCGGCACACTTCAGACACTCGGCCACTCGTACCTTTACCTCGACGACGGCGGTCTCGCGGATGGCAAAATGGTCGGTTATCCGCTGATGATCGACTGCGGCAACGAGGTTATGCCCGAAGCGTCCGTCGAAGCTCTTGTCGAGTGGGTGCGGGCGGGAGGCACGTATGTCACGCTGCCGTTCAGCGGAAGGAGCAGCGTACTCGAACCGGACACCTGGCCCATCTCGCGGCTCACCGGCTGCAAAGTGGCGAAGCTGCGCAAGCCCGGCCGGGGCAAGATCACCATCAAGCCAGACCAGACGATCCTGAAGGCGATGGCCGGCAGAGCGTTCCCTGATGCCGGCGTATCCATGAATTACATCGGCACGAACGAGAACAAACTCAGCACTGAATTGCAGCCCGACGAAGATTGTGAAGTGCTGGCGACTTTCGAGAACGGCGCCCCCGCCATGGTCAGGCGTAAACTCGGCGCGGGACAGGTCATCGCCATGGGCACGGCTTTCTGGCGTCAATGTGAAGACCGCATGGGCATCTGGTGGCCGGAATCGCTGGAGACCGAATTCATGGCCGATCTGCTCGATGGGCTCGGATTCGGTCGCCCCGTCTGCACTACCGACGACCGTCTCGTCTGGTCGCAGCCTTACCGATCCAACAACGGCCTCAACGCGGTCACCTGTCTCGTGAGCTGGCACGACGACAGAGACGTATCCGTAGCTCTGAAACTCCGCATTCCGCGCAAGCCCACGCGCCTCACCAGTTACGGCGTGGATGGGATTCGGCAACTCGACTTCGATTGGCAGGATGGCGTCGCCACCGCTACCGTGCCCATGCCGGCAAAGGAAGTGAAAGTCATCACCGCCGCTGTCCACGACCCGCGCTCGGCCATCATGCACTGGTGGAATTATCAGCAGAAGATGTGGCACGAGCTGTCGAAACCATCGGTCGATTTCGAGCCCTACCGCAGAGGCAAATGGCGCGACCCGACTCTCGATCTGCGCAAAGGCGGAGCAGAGCTTTCACTCGCCGCGCCCGGCCCCGGAGCCAAATGGCAGCCGTGCCCGGTCAGCATCCTCAATATGTTCGGCGCACAGCCCAACAAGCCCGTCTGGCTGCGCAAAAGATCTGACGTGCCCGAAGAATGGCAAGCGCAAGGGGGTCGCATCCATCTGGTCAGCGGCGCCTGGGCCGGCCCGCACTATCATGGCAGCGCGCGCCTCTCGCTCAACGGCACGATGCTGCACGACTTCCCCGGCCGCAACTACCAGGAGTTTGATGTCACCCGGCTGCTCACCGAAGGCCAGAACGAACTGCTCATCGAATTCAAGGGCGACAAGAAGTACCAGGGCCTCACCGGCAACGTGTACCTCTATCACGCCCGCCCACCCGCCCGCCGGCTCAGGCTCACGGGCCGATGGGATGCAGAAGACGCCAAGGGCGCGCCCGTCGTGGTCACTTTTCCTGGCGAAGCGAAAGCCTGGTCGCCCGCCCGCACCGTCTTCATCCCCGAAGAATGGAAAAGCCGCTATCACATCCGCCTCCACACCGAAGGCGGCCCGCACGATACTGCCGGCGCGCTGATCAACGGCCGCCTGGCGCGCAAGCACCACCACTGGTTCGGCCCCCGCTGCGACATCGACATCACCCGCCACCTGCGATTCGGCGCGAAGAACCGCCTTGAGCTTTGGCATGCGTACGGCCACGGCGCACGAAATCCCAAGCGCCCGCCTCACTGGAAGCTCCGCAAGGTGGAACTGCATCTGCACCAAATCGATCGAGACAAAGACGCCCCATGATGCAGCACTGGAACAGCCAGGGAAAGCCTTCGTGCCGTGAAGGCGACGGCGACAACGGAGGGCCGAGCTGCCACCGCTGCCAGCTTGTCGTTGATGGCCGTCAGGCCATCCCGCAGAGACCACATGCTGGGCAGTCCAAGCGGGATCCTGTGGACCTGTGGCTACGATGCATCGCTCTCGCGCTCTTCGCGCTCCCCGCGTTCGCAGAGCAGGATGGCACCGATCGCTGGGTAACCCGCCGAGCCAAACTCAGCCAGCGGCAGAAGAAAATCTTCGCGCATTACATGGGTTGCTTTCCGATTGGGGGCGGTGGCATTTCGCCGGGCTATGCGCGCAGTAAACAGAAAGAGCATCGACACGATTCGGCGAACTTCGAGCATGCGTTCGGCGGACGCGTGCGGGGCGTGCCGCTGCTGCCGGATAGTGTCAATGGCCTCTCGAAAGAAGCGTCGGCGGATTTGGAGATCAGGCGGGCGTTGCGGGCCGGTATCGACGGCTTCGCGTTCATGGCCATTGCCGGCGGGCCGAACAACGTCTTCCCGGTCATGGATACCATGTTCAAGGTGGCCGAGGAGAAGGACTATCCGTTCGAGATCACCTGGTGTCTCAGCAACTGGGATCGGAGTCTCCAGGCGATCGAACACATCCTCGAAAAGCACGGCGACAGCCCGAAGCTCGCCCGCCGCGATGGCAAGGTGCTGATGCTTGGTTATCAGTCGGTCTTCAGCGGCATCGATGGGGCCCGTCGAGTCTTCAAAGAGCGTTACCCCAACATCAGAATCGATTCGCCGGAAGAGCGCGCCTCGCCGGAATTCCTCCGCCTGCTGCGCGAGGGCTACCGCGATCTGGAACAGCGGTTCAAGACGCCCATGTATTTCCAGTTCAGCTTCGGCGCTCTCTTCCATGGAATGAAAGGCAAGCCCAAGTCCGAGACGAACTGGCAGGAGACCATCGGCATACTGGCTGAGGAATTCGACGCCATTACGGCCTTCCACTGCCAGAGCGGCCCGAGCGACTACGACGCGGTGGCACGGGCGGTCACTGCGAGGGGCGCCGAATGGGGTGAGCCGCTGATCTATCAATACGAGAACCTGCTCTGGCAGGGATACCGCGCCCGATCATTCCCGCTCGTTCCCGGCGGCAACGCCGTCCGCGAGCGTTGGGAACGGGCCCGCGAAAACAACTCCACCCTGATCCAGTTCACCACCTGGAACGACTATCACGAAGCCACCAGCCTGGCGCCGACCACCGACACGCGGTATGGCCTGCTAGACCTGAACGCCTACTTTGTGAAGTGGTGGAAAACCGGCGCGCCGCCCGAGCCCGAACACGACAAGGTCTACCTGATCTACCCGAAGTACCGACACGAACTGTCCGTCTATCCCTTCCGCAAGCGCAGTTATTGGCGGGACACTGAGTCAATGAACAAGCTCGAAGTGCTGACCATCCTGACCAATTCGGCCCGTGTCCGACTGCCCGGCCGCAACGAAGCATGGGATGCGCCCGCCGGCCTCAGTTGGAAGCAGTTCCCGTTGTCGCCGGGGCCGGTGATTGCGGAAGTCGCGCGCAGAGACAAGGTCGTCGTTCGACTGCAGAGCCCTGAGCCGATCACCGAAAAACCCTATCGGGAACAGCACAGCATGGTCTGCGTATCCACCGAAGACGAACGCCACTGGGAGGCCGACTTTGGCGATGCCGACCCCGCACCCATGCAGCGCGGCGAATACGCAGACGACGACGGAGACGGCCTGCCCAACTGGTTCGAGATGTACTGGTTTGGCGAGCGCTTCGGTAACTGGGCGTCTACAACGAAAGCCGAGCCCGATGCCGACCCCGACGAGGATGGCCTGACCAATCTCGAAGAATTCAAGGGGCGCAGTCATCCCCTGGTTTCCAGCAACTACCAGAACGGCTACGTCTGGAATTTCCTCGACCTTGGCAAGACGCCATACGCGTTCAACCCGGACTATGACGACCGGGGCACGCCCGTCTGGAATTACATGCACAAATACGGTTTGGAACTGCCCCTGAAGCGGGACGGCCAATACTGGCTTTGCGAACGCTTCGGCTGGTACCCGCGCCAGGGATACACCATGGCGAAGTTCGCTCCGCCCTACAACACCCCGGCAAACTGGACACCGACCGGCGAGTTCACCTGGCGCTGGACGCGAACCGAGAGCGACGGCAAACGCCACGTCGTGCCGGAGTTCGTCATGTCCACCGGCCCTTACGCACTTCGCGTCCTCTCCTGGCGCAGCCCAATCCAGGGAAAGGTAAAGGTTGACGTATCATGCCTCCTGGCCGCGAACGCCTCGAATCCCGATAAACCCGCGACCCTGTCCCTCGAACACAGCCGACCGTTCCGCAATCTGAAGGGCGTGACCTTCACCAACAAGCATCCCTTTGCACTCAAAATGCCTGATATCGAAGTCGAGCGCGGCGACCGGCTATACCTGGTCCTCAGCGCGGAACCGGGCCGTGCCCGCAATGTGCCTCTAAAGTTTGAGCGCCTGTCCGTCACCCTCACAGAAGTTCTGAATCACCGGTGACGATGCAGGACGACGCATGAATCCACGAAACACGCTAACCCTTCTCTTACTCCCGGGCTCAATCGCGGTCGCCACCGGAGCCGACTTGAGCCAATGGCAGGCCCACTGCGACAAACTGCTGAAGGACCCGTCGCTGACTCGTCTCTACACCTTCCAGGAAGGGGCCGGCCACTTCCTGGTCGACCAGGTGGCCAGGGGCGAAGCGTCGGTCTACGGCCGCCATACGATGACGATTATGTCAAATTCGCCCTACGGCCAACCGCGGACTAAGTACGTGGTCGACGGGTACACGCCGTACGACTATGCCTACTGGACCGAAGGGCGTTGGCCTGGCAAGGGCGCACTGGCTACGGGAGTGGCCCTGGACAGCGTCGTGCGATCGGGCTTCTACGGCACGGAGAGTGGAGATTTCAGCCTGCTTGTCTGGGTGCGGCCAATCCTCTTGGAGCGCGACCGGTACGGCGGCGGCCTGGTCTTCTGCGGCAACGGGTACAAGCATGGCTGGCGCCTCGAATGGGCAAAAGCTCCGTGGCATCCTCACGGCCGTGTGAGCTTTAGGATTGGCGTCCCCACTGGCACAAAATTCCTGCACGGCCCGCTGGCGCCCGGGCAGTGGCACTGCATCGTGGGCACCTGGTCGAAAGGCAAGGTCGCGCTCCATGTCGATGGCGCGCTCGCACAGGAGGAGCGGATCGAGCAAGAGCAGATTCTTTGGCCCGAGCGACCGGACCAGGCCATCATGAGCCTGCCGATGTGGGACACCGGCGGCATGAAACTGGGACGCGCGATCAGTAAGGCGGGAGACGCACGCGCCGATATCGACGAATTGGCGATCTTCAACCGCGCTCTCGCCGCCGACGAGGTGACGAAGCTCTACCAGGCCGGTAAGCCGGACACAACACCCGAAGCACAGGTCGCTCGTTTTCGGCGCCTGGCCGCGGAGAAGGCGGTCCGTGACCGGATCGAACTGTCCATTCCCCACGATACCTACGGTTATTTTCATCGCGACAAACCGATCAAGGCGAAGGTGGCCATCCCTCCGGCGACCGGCCCGAGGGGCGACCACACGATTCGCCTGACCATGGTGGACCTGGACGATCGGACCGTCCTCGACGAAACGCATCCGCTGCGCATCGAGATCGAACGGCAGAACAGCGTGACCATGCCGATTCACCAGAAGCGCTGCGGCCCCTACTGGCTCACCATTACACTGGCTGACGCCAAGGGTGCGGTCGTGAAATCGAAGGAGTACCCGCTGGCCGTGATGGTGCCGCTGCCCGCCAATGAGGACGTGCCTTTGTCCTCGCCATTGGCCTGTCACCACATGGCGCACATCCCCGAACACAGCGTCCTCGGCAACAAGATGGACCGGATCATTCGGGGCTGGAGCTGGATGGGACGCACCAAAGGCGAGTACGACTTCGCCTACGAGGACAAGGCTATCCGTGAAGCCGAAGAGCGCGGCATGAACATGCTGTTCTGCGTTGATCTGCGGCCGCCGGCGTGGCTCGGATACGCGGAGGGCTCGAAGAACCTGCCGGCGGACCTGGGCGAGTTGGAGCGCTTCCTGCGCGTCTTGGTCGGGCGTTACAAGGGACGCGTGGCCTACTACGAAATCTTCAACGAGCCGAACGCGGGCCATGGTCTCAAGGGCAAGGACCGCGCCAGGGACTACGTGACTTACCTGAAGCTTGCCTACCGCGTCATCAAGGAAGTCGACCCTCAGGCAAAGGTCGTGGCTTTCTCCGGCGTTCACCGGTTTCGCTGGTTCGAGGAGGTCATGGCGGAGAATCCCGGCCGCAGTTACGACGTGGTCACGCTGCACAACTACGGCGCTCCGCCCATCCCTCTCAATCGAGAGCGGCAACTCATCCAGAGAGTGCGGAAACTCCTCGATGACAACGGCCGGGCCGACGCGGAGCTGTGGAACGGCGAATGCGGCTTTGCCCAGCCAGCGCGTGTGGCGGGCCGACCCATCTCCGACCGCAAGCTCCAGGAGATTTACGCAGGGCGCATGCGCGAGTCTTACGGTGTCCCGATCGCACCAGCCTGGATGCCTCTGACCACCGAACGACTCAATGCCTGCTGGCAGGCACAGGCCATCCTGCTCGATCTGGCCTTGGGCTGCGACAAGTACTTCATGCTCTCGGGAGGCTCGACATACTCGCCCAGCTACAACGCAGACAACGGCACGCCGACAGAGAAAGGGATCGCCAAGGCGGCCGTCTCCAGCTTGCTCATTTCGTCCAGCAAGCTGACGCGCCTGTCTCTGGCAAGCAGCGAGCAGGAAGCCATCGTCGTCACCCGCAGCGATGGCGGACACACCCTCGCCGCGTTTTCGCTCGAACCCTCCGGCCTCACGCTGACCGTGGACCGCGATGGAGAGTTCACCGGCATGGACTACCTCGGCAACCCGTTGCGCTGGACGGCGACCAACAAGCTGCTCTACGTAACGTTGAGCGAAGCGCCGGTCTATGTGAATGGCGTTCCCACGGAGGTCGCGGAGGCGCGGGTGCTGACGGTTGAGCTACAGTCAGAAAAGCTCTCCGCGGACAGTCAATTGAAAGGCACGCTTACCTTGTTCAACCCCTGGCCGGACGCGCTGGGCGTTACGCTGGCGGCCGTCGCCCCAAAGGACACGACCGTGGAACTGGCCGCCGCACACCGCATCGCAGCCGGGGAGAAGCTGACGGTTCCCTTTACCGTCAAATCAAGTCCGCTCTGGCCCTCGTGGTATCGACTTGGTTTCGTAGCCCGTCGCGGTGACCGGGTTTTGGCCCGGACGGACACGAAGTTCTACAGCTCAGGCCGAGTGACCGAAGTGCCCGCGGCGCTGAGCCCCATCCCGCTGACCGGCGACAGAACCGGCTGGCCAGCCACGGCCCCCGTCACGGCTGCACGGCGGGTCGGCCACGTAGTCAAAGGGAAACCAGTGGACGGTGTGCCCGGCGAGGCCCAGTGGCGCGGCCCCGACGATCTGTCCTTCAATGTGCGCACCGCCTGGCACGCGGACAGCGGCTTCCATTTCCTGCTGGAGGTCACCGACAACGCCATCGTCCTCGCCAAGAAGGGCCAGCACTGGTTCTTCTACGATTGCCTGGAGCTCTTTGTCGATACCCGCCCGGTAAAGGACAAGACCAGGGAATACAGCGTCGGCGCCCAGCAGTTCCTGGTGCAGCCGCACTCCGGCGAAGCCGCGGCTGAGTGCCCGATGATCATCTGCGGCAACCAGGAAAAGACCGTGACCTTGAAGGCCGCAGGCAAGCGTACCGCCAAGGGCTACGCCATCGAAGGCATCATCCGCCCGCGCCCCGGATACAAGGCGACCTTCGGCCCCGGCAAGCGCATCCACGTAGATTTCATGATCGACGACACCGACTCCCCCAGCCCGGCCAGACGGCGCAAGGCAATCATGTCCCTGCACAGCATCCACCCCAACAGCAGCCAGGACACCTCGCAGTGGGGGGCATACGAGATGAAAGGGACTGGGAAATGACCGGACGACTAGCAGGGGTGAGCTCAGTGAGTTTGTTTGGATTGGCGAAGATGGTGGAGAGGATGAGCATCGTAGCCACAAGCAGCTTGCTTGTGATTCTTCTGCGACGACTACATCGTCGTTTGCGACGACTACGTCGTCGTTTTCCACAAGCTGGCAGCAGCTTGTGGCTACGATGCGAGTTCACTTTGGAGAACATATTAGTCCTGACTTTGTCCCGTCCTTCAAGAATCGATCGATGACCGAAGGCAAGCAGCTCAGTGGCCGCGGTCCCAGTCTCGGGCTCGCGACACGAGGCCGAGGGCCGAGCCGCCGAAGGTTGATCGGCCGGCGGAGACCTGTGAGACTCCGTGGCTGTGTGCCTCCAACGTTTGACTCCTCCTGGAGAACGAGATGGTCATACGCCTTACCGTCCTGCTGATTGCCGCTGGCTGTCTCAGCGCGGACGATGCCGCTCCTGTACCGTCCCGCGCGGCGTCAGTCGCGCGCACTGTGGCCAAGGGCGGCTGGCTCAGCGCGTGGGTGCTCTATCCGCCGGAGGCGGTAAAGCCGGACGAGGAACTTCCGCAGGGAGAACTCATCGACGCGCTGCGCATCTCCGCCGCGCGGGGCGAGTCGGAGCCGTTCATTTTCGCGGTGCGGGCGAACTCCTCGATGAACCACGTCGGCCCGGTCATCAGCGATCTGCGTAACGAGGAGGGCCAGACGATCCCGGCCGCGGCAGTATCGGTCCGTCGAATGGCGTACATCTACGTCGACGCGCGCAGCGGTGCGAACGGCCCGAACCGTCCCCTGTTCGAGTCCGAGGCCGGTTGGCATGCGGACGTTCTCACGAACGACAGCGACGGATTCTTGCGCGCCAAGCGGAACCTGCCGTTCTGGGTGACCATCGCAGTTCCGCGCGCGGCCGCTGCCGGTGTGTACCGCGGCGAGCTGACGCTGAATTTCCGGACGCAGGACTGGATCCGCAAGCGCATCCCACCGATACGCCTGCCGATCGAGGTTGAGGTCTATCCGTTCCAGTTGCCCTCGCCGTCGCCGTTGCGCAACGTCACCGTGTTCGACCTCAACCGGTTGCCCGCGTCATGGCTGACGCCGGAACACACGCGAGCGATGTGCCGCCTCGCGGCCCAAGTGAGGAGCGCGCCGGACCCAGTCATGCCTTCTCTCAAGCTGACGTATCAGAAGGACGGCACGCTGGCCGTCGACTCGGCCGGCTGGGAAGCGATGGCTAAGTACTGCCTGGACGAGCTGAACGTGCCGTGTCTCTTCGTGCCGGTGTGGCCACGATGGAACCACCGGGAGAAGAAGCAGGGACCGCTCCAAGGCATCTACTACATGTGGCACTTCCCGCACGTGGCCAAGCAGCGCTGGCCCATCGCGTCTCCCGTGTTCATTGCGACTGAACAGGCAGGCCTTCGTCCCGAGTTCAAGAAGGCGTTCGGATCCTACATGAAGCACATGAACGAGATCGTGCGCCGGAATGGCTGGGCCGGGCGCGTTTTCGTCACATCCCTGGACGAGCCGTACACCTACCACGCCACCGGCGAGGCGCGCAAGCTCGACACGCCGGAGAACAACTACCGCGTGATTGCTGAGTATTGTGATCTTGTGCATACGGTCGCCCCGGACCTGCGGACCTTTGTGACGGCGGATCCGGTGCCGGAGCTAGTGGGCAAGATCGATCACTGGAGCCTGCGGACCTATCGCGATCTGAAGCTGACGCGGGAGCGCGCGGCAGAGGGCGACGTGGTGACGTTTCTCGACAACTACCGGTCCATCATCGACTTTCCTCTGGCGAGTTCGCGCTCGTTCGGCTGGCTCTCCTGGAAGCTCGGCGCATCGGGCTGGATCAACTCGCAGTCAATGGCCGGGTTCGAGCGGTCGTGGGAGGGCAGCGTGTTCAACTTCCCTATCCCGAACACGCCCATCTGGTGGGGGTGCATGATGCTGTTCTACCCAGACCCGATCCACACACAGTTCCTGCCTTCGGTGCGCTGGGAGATGATGCGCGAGGGGTGCGACGACTACGAGTACCTCTGGCTGCTGGACCGGCGGGTCAAGCGCCTCGGCCCCAACTCAGCCGATGCGAAGGCGGGAATCGCGCTCCTTGCGCGGGCGCAAGACATGGCCGATACGAAGGCGTTTCGCGAGCCGCCCAAGTCAACGCAACAAACGCGCGCGAACGAGCACAGCAACCGGACCCTGTGGGAACTGCGCTGCCAGATTGGGGAACTGCTGAAGCGCACGGAGCCTTAGCTGGAATGAATAAAATGAGCACGACCCCAGCCTCTTTCGCCAGCCGCGGGCTGGTGCGACGGCGTATCGTCTGCAACGATAGCGGTTATGAAGGCTGGCCGGACCTGCTTGACCGGGTGGCTGCTCGGCGTCGCTGGGCCCTCTCGGACTCCGAGAGTTTTGTCACCCGCATCCCTCTCGTGGGAGCCTCCTTGTGCACGTAAGACGATGGACTCCAACGCTGGCGGTTTTCCTGATCTCCGCTCTCGCGGCGTTCAGCCAGCCGTCGCGTGCGGCCGACTGGCCCATGTGGCGTTACGGGCCGAACCGTGGAGGTGCATCGCCCGAGCAGTTACCCCGCGAACTGCACCTTCAGTGGTCGCGGGCCTTGCCCGCGCCTGCTCCGGCCTGGCCCGACGAGCCGCGGCTCCAGTACGATGGTGTGCATCAACCTGTGGTTATGGGGCGTACGCTGTTCCTCGGGTCGTCGCTCAATGATTGTCTCACGGCCTATGACACCGAGACGGGTGCCGAAAGGTGGCGGTACTTTTCAGACGGCCCGATTCGGTTCGCGCCCATCGCCGCTAACGGTAAAGTGTGGTTCGCTTCGGACGATGGCTTTCTCTACTGCTTGAGCGCTAGCGACGGCAAACTTCTCTGGCGATTCCGCGGTGGCCCAGCAAGCCGCAAACTGCTCGGCAACGGACGGTTGATCTCGGCCTGGCCGGCGAGGGGTGGCCCCGTGCTCGTCGACGGCGTGGTTTACTTTGCCGCCGGCATCTGGCCCTTCATGGGGGTGTTCGTCCATGCGTTGGACGCCGAGACCGGGCGAGTCCTCTGGACGAACCGGGACTGCAACTCGCTCTATCGCATGGTCGACCACAATCTCTATGACTACATCGGTCTGTCGCCCCAAGGCTACCTCGTGGCTGTCGGCGATAAGCTGATCGTCCCTTGTGGCCGCTCGTGGCCCGCGTGTCTGGATCGGCGGACGGGCAAGCTCGTCTACTTCCGGCAGGGCCAGGAGATGGCCGATACGCGTGGCAAGGAATGGAGTAAACGCAGCTACCATGGGGGGAGTTGGCAGGTGGTCGCGAACTCCAGATACATTTTCAACACGCTGAGCCATGGTGCAGGCACTTTGGGCGGGGTGCTGCGGCTCGACGATGGGGGCCTCGTCCAGTTGATCTCGAGGACGAATCTTCTGCCCGAGCTGGTCCTGACCGACGACGCCCTCTACGGCGCCCGCGGCAGCGTGCGCGCGTACAAGAATGGCGCCCTGGTCGACCGGCTGGCGACGGATGTCTCGGGCGCGGGCATCGTCGTAGAGGCCGATGGCGTGTCGCTGCCCATCGAGCGGGCCCTGTTCACCAGCGCCGGGACGAAGTCTCGGAATCACGTGCACACAAAGATTCCCAACCTGCTTGCCATCACCAAGAACTACCACCAGACACTCGTGAAGCTGGACACGTCAGGGCTCGCCACCAAGCCGGAGGAGGTGCTCGCCGCGATGAAAGTCGGCTGGGTGCGTGTGCCGGGCAAGTCGGCGAAGGTCACGTTCCACCGGATGCTTCGCGATTGGTCGCAACACGCGTGCTGGACACGCCCGTTCCCTGACAAGGAGGAGGTCTGGAACGGCCTTCGGCCGGGCAAAGACTACGAGGCGGATCCGTTCGCGACCGTCAATTCCAGGCGTGTGGCGCCCGGCGACGTGTACGAGAGCGCGGGATTCGGTGGGGCGATCGCCAACTGGCAGAGCCGCGAGTGGCCCAACCACGGGTTCCTCGTGAAAATCGACGGCCCTGCGCAGCAGATCAACATGCCCATGCCAGAGGGGGCCCGGGGGAGGATCACCAAGACGACCAGAACGGAACTGCCGCCCCTCTGGGAGGTGACCTGCAAGGCCGAGACACTCATCAAGGCCGGCTCGCGGCTCTACGTAGGAGCGGAGAGCGAGCTCCTGGCGATAGACGTACCCCCCGGGACGGGCGAGCCACGCATCTCCTGGAAGGCTCAAGTCGATGGCACGCCACGCGCACTCGCCGCGGCTGCCGGTAAGCTCTTCGCGGTCACAAAGGAGGGGCGCTTGCACTGCTTCGGAGCGGAAAAGGTCCAGATCCGCAACTACCCGCGAACTCCCCCCGCGCCCGCGGCGCAGAGCGACTCGTCCACGAGGATGGCAGCGGAGGTCCTCAAGGCCACAGGCGTCACCGACGGCTACTGCGTGGTCCTCGGCGCGAGCGCGGTCGTTGAGGAGTTGCTTAGGCAGTCAAAGCTCTACGTCATCGCGGTGGATGAGGACCGCGCCAAGATCACCCGCCTGCGCAAGAGGCTTGTCGATGCAGGTCTCCACGGGAAGCGGGCCGCGTGTTTTGGAGGGAGCCCGGCCGACGCGGGGCTTCCGCCTTACCTGGCTTCCCTCATCGTAGCGGAACGGTTCTCTCCGGACTGGCCATCGCAGACGTTGCTTCAGTCCCTCCGTCCGTACGGTGGGGCCCTGGTCGCGAGGGTTACGGGGGATCGCCGGAAGGAGGTTCTCGACTGGGCCGCCAAGGGCAATCTAGCGAACGCGAAGGTGGAGTCGGTCGGCGAGTTTGCGCTGATTTCGCGTGCGGGAGCCCTCCCCGGCGCGGGCCGGTGGACGCACGAGTATGCCGACACGGCGCGCTCCCTGGCTTCCACCGACGCGCTGGCGAAGCCGCCGTTTGGCGTGCTCTGGTTTGGGGGGCCAGCGGACGGCCTGTTCGCCAAGCCGTTCTTCATACCACGTTACTACCCGGCGCCACACGTGGTGGGTGGCAGGCTCATCGCCCAGGCCGTAGATCGCATGAGCGCCATCGACGTTTACACGGGCCGGAAGCTGTGGACAGCCAGGCTCCCTCACCCGGAGGAGGTGTACGACGTGTACCACGTCCGGACCCCCGGCTATAGCAGCGCGAGCACGCGGGACAGCATCTACATCGGTTGCGGCGAGACGTGTCTCCGGCTGGACACAAAGACCGGCCGGAAACTCGCGGAGTTCCGGCTGCCGCCCGTCGGACGGAACGGGGAGGCCCCCTACTGGGGGCAGGTGATCGTGTCGGACGACCTTCTGATCGCCGGCACGGTGATCCCTCGCCGGTTTTGGGAGCCGGCCTATTCACTAGTCAAGAAGGGGGAGCTGACGACCGACGAGCTCCTCAAGCTGGACACTTGGGCCAACTCGATGGTGAAGGCCGGCAAGATTCAGCCGCGAGAAGGGGAATCCAGGTCGGCTACGGCGGACCGCGTGGTTCGCGAGATCCTCGCCGGAGCTGACATCCCCTCGAGTTTCCCCAAGGAGCTGCGTGACGCGGCCGCAAAACAGAAGGCCGTGCGCCTGGAGCGCAACGACCGCGTCTATGTGATGGACCGGTTCACGGGCGAGGTGCTCTGGACTCGGCAAGCAGCTCTTGGTTTCACGAACATCGACAACCGGCTCGGCAACCCCCGCTTGGGCGCCGTTGCTGTTGGCAATGGGACGATGTTCGCCCTCGACTCGCTCCACCGGAACACATTCGAGATGCTGAAGCGCCGAGGCCGAGCCACCGGGCAGAAGCCGGAGCTGCTGGCGCTCGGCCTACGGTCGGGCAAAGTGCTCTGGCGAGTCCGGGAGGGCGCCCTGCACAAGTTCTGGGTTGCGTACTCCGCTGCGAAGGACGTCGTGCTCATGGGAGTTGCCGGTGACATCGCCGCGTTCAGGGGGAGCAATGGCGAGAAGCTGTGGGCCACGAACACGCCGGGCAGCACGTTCAATCGGCCATCGATCGTCCGCGACGACGTTGTCATCACCATGTACCTGAAAGGGGACTTGTCCGGGAAATCCCTTGACACGAGGCTGAACAGCATGCACCGCGAGTGGGTGATGCAGGACTTGATGACAGGGAAGGTCACGAAACGTTTCATGGTTCCCGGAGCGTACTGCGGCTTCGCAACTTCGGGCCCGGACTTCCTGATGTTCCGTGCCACATCGATGGCGTACTACGACTTCGCGACAAACCTGGTCAGGAACCTGTCCGGGCTGCGCACGGGGTGCGCCAACGGTCTGATCCCGGCCGACGGCGTCGTAAGCTCTCCGCATCTTGGCTGGCACTGCGTGTGCAACTATCCCATCGCAACGTCGGTGACGCTGATCCACACACCCGAGGCCACGAAATGGGCCAACATGCCTCCGCAAGCCCCGTTCGTGCCGCCCAGCACTAAGCGCCCTTAGACATCCGGCTTGATGTTTGGCGGGAAGGTGCCGGTACATCGAAATGCCCGCTGACGCGATACACAGCGGCGCGAGCCTGGAGCTCAAAAACCGGTACGCTGGAATCCACGTGCACCCCGCCGAGGAGTTGTATGACCTGGAGGAAGATCCTGATGAGATGGTAAATCTGGCCGATGCTCCCACGCATCAGGACACGAAAAACGACCTGCGCCGCAGTCTTGCGAATTGGATGGTGGAGACGGCCGCCCCCTTCTCAGGGGGCCCGTCGCCAGTCCTTTCTTCTACCGACAACTGGCTGAGATGGGGCTTCCGATATCACAGTGCCGTCCAGTCGACTCCGAAGGCGCATCCGACGACGCGCGCGACAGGAAATGATCCATCCCAACGCTCAGTGTAATGAATGGAACCCAGGGCGGTGCATGTAGACTGTGTCTACAATGGCGGCCAGCTTTCCTTTTCGGTGCTGATCGGGTTGCTTGTGGTACCCGGCCAGGGCTGCCGATGGTCATTCCGAATGCCCGGATGGGCTTCATGGCCTCCTCCGGAAACGACAATTTCCTGCGCCCCCATCGCAAGGCCCTCAATGAGTTCTGATATGAATACGATCAAATTTGGAATTGTCGGCGTTGGCCGCTTTGGCACGGCGCATTGCCGGTACTTTACCAGGGACCAAGACAAGTACGAGTTGGCGGCACTTTGCGATATGGACGCGGAGCGGATCGGGGTCGTGTCTGATCAATTCGGAGGCAAAGGCTACACCGATTTCGAGGAGTTTCTGACGCATCCGGAAATGGAACTGGTGATCATTGCCACCCGTTCTCTGGACCATGCCCGGAATGCGGAGCAGGCTCTCGGCGCGGGAAAGACTGTTCTGCTGGAAAAGCCCATTGGGGTGACGTCAGCGGATTACCGACTGCTTGTGCAACTCGACAAGCACTACCCCGGCAAGTTGTTCTTCTGTCATAATCACCGCTTCGAACCCGCCTTCGGCAATGCGCGTGACATTATTGCTGAAGGCTTGTTGGGTCAGGTCCGGGTGGTGAAGCTCTACAAGCATCATGATTTTATGCGCCGAAACGACTGGCAGATGCGTCTGGACTGCGGTGGAGGCCAGCTCAGTGTCTGGGGACCTCATCTCATCGATCAGGGATTGCAGCTTCTCGGTGCCCCGGTGCGAGAGGCCTTCAGCTATCTGCGGCGCATCCTGACACCGGGGGATGGCGACGATCACGTCAAGATCACGCTCATCGGGGAGAACGACATGGCTGTGGAGATCGAGATCAGCAATTCGGTGGCGCTGGCAGGCCCCTATTGCACGGTCTACGGTGACCGCGGGACTCTTACCTACGGGCAGGATCAGAAGAAAATCCAGCTCAAATACTTGGACCCGCAGTTCAGTTGGCCGGAAGCCGTTGCCGATGCGGGCCCAGCGGCGGGGAAACCCATGTCCGCCGATCAGGACCTTCCGTGGATTGAGGAGACCTGCGACGTCACACCGGATACGAATATGTGGGCCCATGTTGAGATCGCGATTGCCCACCATCTGTATGAGGCCCTGCGCAACAGTATTCCATTCCCGATTGAGAATGCCGACGCGTTGGAGGTGGTCCGCATTACCGAGATGGTGAAAGAGCAAAACAGCCAGTTTGACTGGGTTTGAGGAGGAGCCTGTGAACAAGGTCAAAATCGGCCAAATCGGGGTCTGCCATGAACACGCCGCGGCGAAGATGAGAAGCCTGCGCGGAATGTCCGATGTTTATGAGGTCGTCGGCGTGGTTGACGATCGCGATTCCACTGCGGCCAAGTTTCCCAAC